>JGI26083J51738_10000001_pt1 | contig 187055 bp, 165 predicted proteins | sample SaaInl85LU_5_DNA_FD_51738 | JGI IMG/M metagenome (IMG submission 51738)
TTCTACATCCTCCTGATATTTTAGATGGAGTTCTATTTGCCTTTTTTTAAACAGGCTAACCGTGCTGTATCCTCCCCATTTCCATTCTTTATCCCTAAAACCATAAGCAGCATACGCACCTACGTTAAAATGTTTAGAAAATTTATCACTCGATTCTAGTCCAAGTCCTACTCTATAACCTTCAAATAAATTAAAATCGAGCAAGCGCTCTAATGGAAGATTTATATACCCCAAAGGAATTTTACCTTCTGCAAGAGCAGAAAGCAATTCTACTTTTGTTTCAATATTTTCTGCTTTGGAAATTGAATCTATTCTAAAATAAGTAAGCGTATCTCGTGGTGTTAATTTTGAAACCCGCATCGTATCTAAAACTGCTACTTTATCTACTGCTTCTTCTTCTACCTCTAGTTTCACAGCATTAAACCCTTTTTGTTTGGGTATGTCAAAATTAATATTAGAGGTGTACATACTGTTTCTAAAAACTACTTTTGTACTATCATTTATAGATACATTGTTTAAATAAAATTCGGCATTAAGCTTGTCTGGAAACCATTTTTTATCATTAACAAACTTATATTCTTGTGTGATTTTTACTTCAATAGTTTTTCCTTCAAACGGTTCTGCAATTACTTTTTCGATTGCCCAATTGTTGGTATTGATATAAAGCAAACCTTTGAGGCCTGTAAAATTTTTTCCTTTTCTGGGTTGGAAACGGATAATAAAGGTTGAGTCGGAATTTACCACCGTTGTATCTTCTAAAATGAACAAATAGCGTCTTAACCCACCTTCTGCTATTGGGTTTATATAGTCATCACCAAGTATACTAAACTGATTATCGTAAAAAGAAAAGCTTTGCATTTGGTTTCCGATAGATGCAAACATAGGATTTTTGAATCCTGAAGTTTTATAGGACGAAATAATGTCTTTCTCATAAACAGGTGGGTAAAATGTTTTGGTTCCTGTAGCTTCTGAAATAAAAACGTGTTGCTTTGAGAAAAATTCTATGGTGTTTTTTTGTGATTCCGTTTTAGCTCTTGTGGTGTCAAAATTAAAATCATCGGCATTGGTTACAAGAAATTTGTTGTAGAAAGAACAAGTGAAACCAAGCTCCTTGAGCGGATGATTTTCTTTCCGCTTGTCAATTACGTTTCTTATTATTCTGTGGGCTGGATTTTCTCCTGGTAAAATTACAACTTCGTCGTAAGATTGAGCATCCGTTTGCATGCGTAAAAATCGATCTTTTTGATTTGAAATTATTTGGTAAGCAGTATCTCTAAAACCAAAAAACCGAAGTTCTACAGACCCAGTGTTTTCTTGAAATTCTATCTTCCCGTCAATGTCAGAATAATATATATTTTTAAGATTATCTATTGCTTTAACAAAAGCAATGGGTGTTTCTGTGTCTTGATCGATAACTGTGTAGGTGTTTTGACCAAATAGAAGTGTTGTACAGAAAAGAGCGAGCAGTATAATTATTTTTTTCACTTCATAAACATACTATAATTTTTCCTTACAAAAAAAGGCTAACAACACGGTTAGCCTTTTTTCTGAATTACCTTCATTTTTTATTCATTAACTGAGATAATTTCAATTTCAAAAACTAAATCTGAGTAAGCTGGCATCCTACCCGCACTTGAGCCATAAGCCAAATAGTAAGGAATATATAAATCTATCATTCCTTCCTGTCCTGTCAAAGCTAAACCTTCATTAAACCCAGAAATAAGTGGATTTACTAAATATTGAAAATCAAGTGTTCTGTTTCTGTCTCTAGAAGAATCAAATTTACCTCCGTATAAATGTGTTCCTACATAATGTAAAGCAATGTTATCTTTTTCTTTAATCAAGTCTCCTTTATGTTTCTTTTTAATTACATATACTAAACCTGATTCTGTTTGAATTGCGTTAGGCTCTCTTTCTTTTACTAAATCAAAAAAGTACTTTTTATATTCTGGAATTGAGTAGTTATCGGCGTTTTCTTTTCTGATATCGTCTTTAAATTTCAAAGCAGCTAATCTTTCTTGTTCGGCTAATACCTCTACTTCTTTTTGCCTATATACCTCTTCAAAAACTTTTGTAGCTTTAAAACGCTTGGCTTTAAATCCTTTTCTAATAATTTTAATAGTAAGAATTAAGTCGTCTTGTTCTATTTGATCTACAACTGCCTGACCTTCAATAACTCTCCCGAAAACAGTGTGTCTTCCATTTAAGTGAGGTGTTGCTTTGTGGGTGATAAAAAATTGACTTCCATTTGTATTTGGGCCAGCATTCGCCATGGATAAAACACCAGGACCATCATGTGGCAAACCGTTGTTCGCTTCATCCCAAAACTTGTAGCCCGGTCCGCCAGAGCCATTTCCATCGGGATCTCCGCCTTGAATCATAAAGGAACTAATTACTCGGTGAAATTTTAAACCATCATAGAATGGAGATTTAATTTTTATAGAATCAAAAACCGTTAATTTACCTTCTGCTAAACCAATAAAATTGGCAACCGTTAACGGAGCTTTTTCCTCTTCTAGCTTTAATAAAATATCTCCTTTAGAAGTTTCTATTTGTGCATAAATACCTTTTTCCAATTTAACTTTACGTTTCCCTTCTTTTGCGAATCCCGAAAAAACAATGGTTAATATTGCTAAAACTGATACTATTCTATTCATCATAATTTTGTTAAGATTTGTCTTAAAGCGATAAAATTATCCTTTTATTCTTTTTAGTACGGATAAAAAAGACAAATTTTGTAATTCATTAACAAAAGTAATACCAAATGGTAGTAGAACAACTTTATACAAAATGTTTAGCTGAAGCAGCATACTATATAGAAAGCGAAGGAGAAATAGCCATTATTGATCCAATGAGAGAAACATTACCTTACACTGAAAAAGCTAAGGCAGCAAACGCAAACATCAAATATATTTTTGAAACTCATTTTCATGCAGATTTTGTTTCTGGACATATTGATTTAGCAAAAAAAACAGGTGCAAAAATCGTTTATGGTCCAACAGCAAAAACAAACTACGAAGTAATAGTAGCAGAGGATAATCAAGTATTTGAAGTAGGTAATGTAAAAATAAAGGTTTTACATACACCTGGTCACACACCAGAGTCTTCTACCTACTTATTAATCGATGAAAATGGTAAAGAAACGGCAATTTTCACCGGAGACACTTTATTTTTAGGCGATGTAGGCAGACCAGACTTAGCCATTAAAGGGGATTTAACACAAGAAGACTTAGCCGGTTTATTATTTGACTCGTTACGAAACCGCATCATGCCTTTGGGAGACGACGTGATTGTTTACCCTGGACATGGAGCTGGATCTTCTTGCGGGAAAAACATGAGTTCTGAAACAATTGGAACACTAGGAGAGCAAAAAGAAACAAACTATGCACTGCGCGCAGATATGACGAAAGAAGAGTTTGTAAAAGAATTAACTACTGGAATTTTACCTCCTCCTCAATACTTCCCAAAAAATGCCATGATGAATAAAAATGGCTACAAGAGTATAGATGAAGTACTTAATCAAGGTACAAAAAACTTAACACTAGAACAATTTGACCACGCTGTTGACGGCGGAGCTTTAATTTTAGACGTAAGAACCCAGTTCGAATATGTAAAAGGTGCGCTCAAAGACGCTTTATTTATTGGACTAAACGGAGCCTTTGCTATGTGGGTTGGAGCACTTATTGAAGATATTAATCAGCCTATTGTTTTAATTTGTCCAGATGGCAAAGAGGAAGAAGCTGTATTGCGTTTAGCCCGCGTTGGCTACAACAACTGTTTGGGCTATCTTTCTGGCGGTATTGAAACTGCTGTAAACACCGGTAAAAAACTAGAAAGCATTACAAGTATTTCTGCCGATGAACTAGAACAAGTATATGCATCTTCAAACGTAATTGATGTGCGTAAGCCAGGAGAATGGGAAGCTGAACATTTAGAAGGAGCAGCTCATTACGCACTTGACTTTATGAATACTGATTTAAATGTTCTAGACAAAAACAAAACGTACCATATTCATTGTGCAGGTGGTTACAGAAGCGTAATCGCTATATCTCTTTTAAAACAAAATGGTTACACGAAACTTATTGATGTTGCAGGAGGATATGGTGCAATTAAAAAAACAAACTTGGCTAGAACTGCATTTGTTTGTCCAAATAGCTAATTAATTTAGAATAAGAGTTGTATCAAAAAATACAACTCTTTTTATATGGTACATAAAAAAATAAAAAACATTATAGTAAACCGCCTTGCTCTATCGCTTGGCTTAGCGGTGATAGGTATGTTTGTTGCTGGTCCGGCTATATCTTTTCTTGTTAAAAACACAGATGCGTACGTTGCCTCCGGAGATATTGCAGCAGGTTTTAAAATGCGCATTTGGGTTGCGTTTGCTTTCTTTCTTTTTCCATGGATAATAGAATTTAACCTCTGGTGGTTCCAATTTAAATCAAAACGCTTTCAACGCTTGTCTTTAGTAATGCTTTTTGTGTTTAGCATTAGCTACGCCATTATTCGGTTGATATTTGCCGTACAGTTTTACGACTTTTGGAAAATAGACGGTGTAATTCAATATATTAACCTAAGGTATTTTAATCTGGGAAGACATTTAATTGTTGGAGCAATACTCGGTTTTGTCTTCTCAATGGCTTCAGGAATATTTAAACGGTATTCCACTTCAAAAAAATCCTCTTAAATTTGCCTTCTTGACACTTACATCGCAAATAGAGGTTAAAAATTTAGTCGTTCGGCTGAAAGCAGGAGAGAAAAGCGCTTTTACAGACCTATACACTCATTATACTGATGCGCTTTACGGTGTTATAAAAAAAGTGCTCAGATCGGAGGAGTCTGCCGGAGATGTATTGCAAGATAGCTTTGTTAAAAGCTGGAAAAACATAGATAAGTACGTCGAATCCAAAGGTTCTTTTTTCACATGGATGCTTAATATTTGTAGAAATACATCTATAGACAAATTAATGATAAACCACTAATAAATAAAAGTTTAAATGAAATATTTAGCATTAATACTGTTTGCTTCTTTATTTGGATGTAGCAATGCACAAGAAGGAGGTTTGAAAAACGAACTAGTTTCTAACACCGAAGAAACGAACAAAAAAGAGGTGACAAATAAATTAACAGATAATGATAACTTACAAGAAGCCTATTTTGCAAGTGGATGTTTTTGGTGTGTTGAGGCTATTTTCCAGTCTGTAAAAGGAATTGAAGATGCAATTTCTGGCTACTCTGGTGGTAAAGCTTCTACGGCTAATTATAGAGCTGTTAGTTCTGGTTCAACGCAACATGCAGAGTTTGTTAAGGTTATTTATGACCCTGAAGTAATTGATTATAAAACACTTTTAATGATATTTTTTGATTCTCATGAGTATTGGACACTCAACCGTCAAGGACCGGATGCAGGAACACAATACCGTAGCGCAATTTATTATCAAACAGAAGAAGAAAAAGAGTTAATTGATGCTTACATTAAAAAGTTAAAAGAAAGCGCTAAGTCGAATGTAACGACGGAAGTTGCAGAGTTACAAGCATTTTATGAAGCAGAAGATTATCATCAAGAATACGAGCACAATAATCCAAACAATTCTTACGTCAAGGCAGTTTCTGTACCAAGATTAAATAAGTTTAAAAAGAAGCATCCGGAGTTGTTGAAGTAAGGAGAAAAAATAATCAAGCGAATACTAAGTATGTCTAATTTTACTCAAGATGTTAGTGGTGCTAAATCCATCTTCTAGGTCTATTGTTTTGACCTCGCCATTCCATGTTTTAATCTCTTTGTTGCCAACAATATACTTTGGACTAGACTCGTCCATTTCCGTGGCGTCGTAATCAGCACCTTTTGTTAATACATCTGGTTGAAGCGCTTTTATTAAATCTAACGGCGTATCGTCATCAAAAAAAATAACTGCATCAACAAAACCTAAGGCAGATAGAACTTTTGCTCTTGCATCTTGATTGTTTATAGGCCTATCATCTCCTTTACCTTGCCTTTTTACACTTGCATCCGTGTTTAAAGCAAGAATTAACTTATTGCCAGTATCCGCTGTTTTAGCTAAATAAGTTACGTGTCCTTGATGCAAAATATCAAAACAGCCATTGGTAAATACAACTTTATAGTTTTTCATTTGCCAAATCGAAACAAGCTGCTTTGCTTTTTCTAAAGAGACAATTTTATTCTGTAATGCTTGATATCTGCCCATTCTCTTCTTTTTTGTGATTATTCGGCATTAAAGCTAAAGAAATTAAACCTAAAATAATCATCATTAATGTCTGAGAAGACCAAATAATCATACCCAATGCCATTCCTATACCCTTAGCTTCTCCTGCTCCAAGGGTGTCTTTTAGAAAATAAGTAACCACTAAGCCAACTAAAACAGGATAGGCTCCAATTCCTCCATTCGTAAACATAATACCTAAAGTACCTGCAATAAACCCTAAAAGAATTCCTCCAATTGGGAAGTCTGCAGTTTCTGGTAATGCATAAAAACAAATACCAAAAAAGATGATATAGTTAATCCATATAAAGATCGTATGCCCAATAAAGGGTAATGGATTCTTTGATTTAAAAATTGCAAAAACTCCTGTAATTATATCTTTCACAAAGTTTTTAAATTTGTTTCTAAATTTCTCAGCTTTGAACCAAAGGATAACGAATGTAAGCGCAACAAAGGCTAGAACAATATAAATTACATACTTCCACTGAAAACCGTCAATTTCTCCTGCCGAATTGGTTTTGGGAGATAAAATTTGATCTTTAATTGCCATTAAATCATCAAAACTTAGTCCTAAAGCAACAAGCACAACAATTCCTAACATCAACAAATCAAATACACGTTCGGCAATTATCGTTCCTAAAGTTTTAGAAAAAGGTATTTTATCACTTCTGTAAAGCATAGATGCTCTTGAAGCTTCGCCCGCTCTAGGTATAAGATAATTGACTATATAACCTATCATTAAAGCATGATAGCGATTCCAGAAACTAGCCTGATATCCAATCGGCTGTAAAACATATTTATGTCTAGCTGCTCTACTGGCATGACTTAAAAAACCAAAAACCAAAGAGAGAATAACCCAAAAATAATCTACTCTATAAAGCGTTTCCATAAAGATATCCCAAGAAGACTTATTAAGTTCGTTTCCTTGTTCATCAATAATGGGTGCTTGCATTCCATCATAGAAATACCAAAGAAGATAAACGCCAATAAATAAAGGCAGTGTTATTTTTAGAATATTTATAATTGTTTTTTTCAATCCGTTTAATCTAATAAGTTGGTTTGTTCGTTTGGAAAACAAAGCATAGGTTTGAATGATTTAGCTTCTTCAAAATCCATATAACCATAGCCGATAATAATAACTAAATCTCCAGGCGCTACTCTTCTGGCTGCCGGACCATTTAGACAAATAACACCTGATTTTCGCTCGCCTTTTATCACGTATGTTTCAATTCGTTCGCCGTTATTTATATTCACAATTTGCACTTTCTCCCCTTCTATTAGGTTCGAAGCTTCCATTAAGTCTTCGTCTATCGTTATACTACCTATGTAATTAAGGTCTGCTTGTGTCACCTTAACTCTATGTATTTTAGACTTAACAACCTGTATCTTCATTCTTTGTTTTTTCTAAATGATAGCGCAAATTTAAGCATAGTTTACAAATATGGCTTTCTTAACACATGATTATACACAAGAGGGCTTTTTTGATTAAGAAACATTATTTATCCGTTTAGCTTTTAAAGTTATCTTTGCAGAAAAAGTAAGTATGATTCTATATAATGTAACCGTAAGTATTGATGCACAAACTGCTGACAACTGGTTAGATTGGATGCGAAAAACGCACATCCCTGATGTTATGGCAACAGGCTGTTTCAAAGAAAGTAGAATTTCTAGAGTACATGGTGAAGAAGAAGGTGGAGTTACTTATGCCATTACATATTTATCTCACTCTAGAGCAAGTTATAATAGCTATCAAGAACTCCATGCTCCAAAATTACAACAAGAACACACGGCTAAATTTGCAGGAAAATTTGCTGCATTCAGAACTATTCTAGAGGTAATTGAAGAATTCAACAACTAAAACAGCATGACAGTTAAAGCAAAAAAACACCTTGGTCAGCATTTCTTAACAGATCTAAGTATTTGCAAGCGTATTACAGATCAGTATCAAAAACATCAAGACTGCAAAAGGGTGCTGGAAATAGGACCAGGGATGGGTGCTTTAACTAATTTTCTGCTATCAAGAGGAGATTTAGACATTCATGTTATGGAAATTGATAAAGAATCTGTAGATTATTTATCAGAGAATAAAAAAGAACTTAACGGAAAAATATATCCGGCTGACTTTCTAAAGGTAAAGCTAGAAGATATTATGGGAACTGCTCCTTTTGGAGTAGTGGGGAACTTTCCGTACAATATTTCTTCACAAATACTTTTTAAATGTATTGATTATAGAAATCAAATCCCAGAAATAATGGGAATGTTTCAGAAAGAGGTAGCTGTTAGAGTAGCTGAGAAACCGGGTAGTAAGGCATACGGAATTATTTCAGTATTACTTCAAACTTATTACGATATAGAATATTGCTTTACCGTAGATGAACATGTTTTCGATCCGCCTCCGAAGGTAAAGTCAGGCGTAATTCGTTGTGTTCGTAATGAACGTAAATCTTTACCATGCGACGAAAAACTATATAAGCAAGTTATCAAGGCTACGTTTGGAATGAGACGAAAAACGATTCGAAATGGGGTTAAACAATGGATTAAGGGGAAAAATATTGATCACCCACTCTTTGATTTGAGACCAGAACGCCTATCTGTAGAAGATTTTATTACGCTAACTCAAATTGTTGAGAAAGCAATAAAAGCCTAATTATATGCAAAATGTGTTTGTTATTTTATCTGCCAGCACATCACTCAATTTATAGTAACTCTCTTTTGTCCACCCGCCAACATGTGGAGATAACAGTACTTTATCTGAATCCAATAGTGCTTTAAACACAGCTGGAATAGCAGCTCCAAACATATCTTCAAAAGAAGCTTTTTCAAACTCTAAAACATCCAAACCAGCTCCAAGTACTTTGTTTGAATCTAATGCTTGAACCAAATCAGTGGTTTTCACAATTTTTCCGCGCGATANATTAAGCACGTAAACTGGCTTCTTAAAAGAAGAAAAAAACTGTGCGTCTGCCATAAAAATGGTTTCTTTATTTTGNGGAATATGAAAGCTTACCACATCTGCTTCTTCAAACAATTCATCAAGTGTGCTTTCTTTGACAAATTCCGTTGAAAAATTGTTTTTATATTTATCATAGGCAAGAATTTTGACATCAAAACCACGTAGTTTTTTTGCAAAAGCAGCGCCATTATTCCCGTACCCAATAATTCCAACCGTTTTACCATCCAATTCTATTCCTCGGTTTCCTTCTCTATCCCATTTACCCGCTTTAATCTCTCTATTGCCTTTATTCAAATTGTTGAACAGAGAAAGAAGCATTCCTAATGCGTGCTCGCCAACAGCATTTCTATTGCCTTCCGGTGCATTGAACAGTTTAATTTCTTTTTCTTCACAGTAGACCAAATCTATATTTTCCATCCCCGCTCCTGAGCGAGCAATAAATTTTAAATTAGGCGCATTTTGCAAAAAATCTTTATCCATGGCAAAACGAGAACGCACTACAATTCCTTCAGTGCCCGACTGAAGAATTTCTTCACATTTAGCTTTATCAAACTGGGTGCCGTCAATACATAAAAAACCATTTTGCGCTAACCGCTCTTGNAGAATAGAATGAACCGAATCAATAAACAAAACTTTCATTATCCAAAAGTACAACAATGTGAATTTTTACTACTTAAAAAGTAAAAGAATCATTTTTTTATTAACTTAACCCTTATAAATCAAAACGCTATGAAAAGAAATAAATTATTTTATCATTTGTTTTTTGCAACATTAGTAGGTGTAAACGTTTTTTTATTTTTTACTTTTAGAAGAGTAAACGCAGAGTATTCTTCTCTTTACGCATTAATTGGCGCAACACTTTCTTTACTCGCTACTTTATCCTTTACCAAGTTTAAATATAAAGTCAGAATAAAATCGCATATCAAAACTAAATAACAGATTTCACTTTTAAAGGCTTATTGCTCTGGCTTGTTACCTTAATTTATATACCTTTACGGGTCTAAAATAAGAGTGATAAATGTGGTTTAAACTTTCTCAAATAATTCTTAGAAATAGAATTATCATACTTTCTTTATTGTTTATTGTTACGGTTATAATGGCTTTTTTCGCCTTTACAAGTCTAAAACTAGACAATAAATACGGTAACATGTTACCTAAAGAGAGTCCTTCTCAAAGTAGTTACTTGAAATTTAAAAAAATGTTTGGCGAAGACGGAGGAACGCTTGTTTTTGCAATTCAAACAGATAGTCTTTATACCGAAAAGAACTTTAAAAAATGGAAAGAACTTGGCGACAAGATATTAGCCTATGATGGTATCGAATCTGTTGTATCAGAAGCCAACCTTTATACCATTGATAATAATACTGAAGCTTCTAAGTTTGAAGCAAGAAAAATATTTACAGATACCACTTATGCAACAAAATCGATCGACTCTATTAAAAGAGAAATAAGAAACAACCCACTATACAACGATCTTTTATACACCATTGAAGGAAATGTTTCTTTAATGATGATTGGCGTTTCAGAAGTTTACCTAGCCGATCCCAAAAAAGCACAAGTTGTTGTAGAAATCGAATCTATTGCCAATGAGTACGAAAAGTATTTTGGTCAAATTCATTATGCCGGACTTCCGCACATTCGTGTAATTATTGCCAAACGCGTAATGAGCGAAATGTACATTTTCATTGCCTTAGCAATTGCTGTAACCTCTTTGTTACTTTACATCTTCTTTAGAAGTTTACGCGTAGTCATGTTTTGCAATGTTGTGGTATTCACAGCCGTAATCTGGTCGCTCGGAATAATAGGCATGTTAGGTTTTAAACTCTCTATTTTAATGGCCTTGATACCGCCGTTAATGATTGTAATTGGAATACCCAACTGTATCTTTTTACTTACCAAATTTCATAGAGAAGTTGCCGACCACGGAAATAAAACGAAAGCACTATCTCGAGTTATTCAAAAAATTGGAAATGCAACCTTCCTAACAAACCTTACTACAGCACTAGGCTTTTCTACGTTTATCTTTACCAACTCAGAGAAGTTGATAGAATTCGGTATCATTGCATCAGTAAATATAATTATGGTCTTTATTCTGTCAATTACCATAATTCCTATCGTTTTTTCACTGGCTAAACCTCCAAAGAATAGACACCTTCGTCATTTAGACAGAACCTTTACTCAAGGAGTTGTAGATAAGCTAGTTAGTATAACATCAGGACATAGAACAAAGGCTTACTTAGTTACAATTGGGATTATTGCTATCTGTGTTATTGGTTTATTTAAAGTTGAAGCTACGGGTAATTTAACAAGCGACTTACCTGCAGATGATCCGATACTTTTAGATGTAAATTTCATACAAGATAATTTCAAAGGAGCCATTCCATTCGAAATTATGATTGATTATAAAAACGACGGAAGACTTTTAAAGAAGAGTACATTACAACGCGTAGATGAAGTGCAAGACTACCTTAAAGCGGATAGTGTTTTTTCTAAATCTATCTCTTACGTTAACGTAATTAAAGTTATTAATATGGCTTATTACGGAAACAATCCNGANAAATACGATTTAATAAATTCNAGAGATAAAAGAAGATTAAAAACGTATTTTGATAACTTGGATCTATCGAAAACTACAGGGTCTAACATTACACTAAATGANTTAGTAGATACAACGAACACAACCNTACGCGTAAGAATGCAAATTAGAGATTTGGGATCTTATGAAATTGCGGGAAAAGTGGATTCGCTTAGAAAAGATATTGGACGCATATTAAACCCTGAAAAACAAGAAATAGAAAGGTTATTTAATGCAGTTAAACAAGGGGATAAGGCGCTAATAGACAGTCTTATATTTAACTATTCTGGAATTTACAATAACCTTACTGCCAACTTATCAAACGGAGATGCACAACAACAGTTTGCATTTGATAGTGATACAGAATTAATCAAAACCTTTTACAATAAAGAAAACTTTTTACCGAGTTTAAGAACTGCAATCAATGAAGAATATCTAGACTTTGAGATAACTGGAACATCTGTTGTTGCTGCTGAAGGAACGCAATACCTCGTTAAAAATTTACTCACTAGCTTGATCATTGCAATTGTGATTATCGCCATCTTAATGTCTTTCCTTTTTAGATCTTGGAGAATGGTAATTATTTCGCTTATCCCTAACTTTATTCCTTTATTGGTTACCGCTGCAATTATGGGGTTTTTTCATATTCCTGTGAAGCCATCAACAATTCTTGTATTTAGTATTGCTTTTGGTATTTCCGTTGATGATACCATACATTTTCTTGCCAAATATAGACTAGAGCTAAAGCATATGAAATGGGACTTAAAAACATGTGTGTTAACTGCTTTACGCGAAACAGGGTTAAGTATGTTTTACACGTCAATCGTTCTCTTTTTTGGATTTTCAATGTTTGCCTTATCTCAATTCGGAGGAACTCAAGCACTCGGACTACTGGTTTCATTAACCCTTGTGGTTGCAATGATTACCAATTTAGTTGTGCTTCCATCACTACTCCTTACCTTAGAAAAGAGAGTTGCTACAAAAGCATTTCAAGAGCCATATATCGATATTTACGATCAAGAAGAAGATATAGAGTTTGATGAGCTTCAAATTGAAAGCAAAGAAATTAAAGCGCAAATAAAAGACCGAAATCATAAAGAGGATTAAGTTGACATCTTAACGGGTATGTTTATATTTAGGTCAAATTAAAAGACAATGAAAGGAATTATTTTAGCTGGAGGGTCAGGAACACGTTTACATCCATTAACACTGGCTGTTAGTAAACAACTTATGCCTGTTTATGACAAGCCGATGATATATTATCCTTTGTCTATTTTAATGAGTGCCGGAATTAAAGATATTTTAATTATTTCAACTCCTCATGATCTCCCTAATTTTCAAAAGCTACTTGGCGATGGTAGCAATCTAGGCTGTAACTTTCAATATACGGTTCAGCAAGAGCCAAATGGATTAGCGCAAGCATTTGTTCTAGGAGAAGACTTTATAGGAGACGATAAAGTAGCGCTTATTTTAGGCGATAATATTTTCTATGGAGTTGGAATGGACGAATTGTTGACAGAAAACAATAATCCAGATGGTGGTGTAGTTTATGCCTACCACGTTTCAGATCCTCGTAGATATGGTGTAGTGGAGTTTGATAAAAATATGAATGCCATATCAATTGAAGAGAAACCAGAAAATCCTAAGTCTAAATACGCCGTTCCTGGCTTGTATTTTTATGACAATGATGTTATTGAAATTGCAAAGCAATTAAAGCCTTCTGCAAGAGGAGAATATGAAATCACAGATGTCAACGCAGAATATCTAAGACGAGGAAAACTAAAAGTAGCCGTCTTAAATAGAGGTACAGCTTGGCTAGACACAGGAACTTTTCCTTCATTGATGCAAGCCGGACAGTTTGTTCAAGTAATAGAAGAAAGACAAGGTTTAAAGGTTGGATGCATTGAAGAAGTTGCCTACAGAAATGGATTTATTACGCGTGATCAATTAAAAGCCTTAGCCGAACCCTTAGTTAAAAGTGGATATGGTAAATATTTACTCGACTTAATTACCTGAACATCTAGCAACTAAAATTGCACTTATTCGTCTTTTAAGAAAAGATTAAATGAAAACGATTGTTACTTATCTAGTTAGTTTTTACTTTTTCTGTCTTGGTTTAAGCCAAAATACAAACGCGCAGTGCCCCAATCCAACTGTGTTATTTACTGAAGATTTTCAGAATACACCTATCACTGGCGCAATTACTTCTGTTATATATGGACAAGGAAATTGGACGAACGCGAGTTACACATTAAGCGGAACTGCACACGGATGGTTTAATATAATTAACAACGTTGGAGATGTCGATTTTTACGACAGGCAAGTCTCAAATCTTTGTGTTGGTGAAAATGTAGAAGCAACGTTTTGGACCCGACATTCTTTTGGTAACACAAACGTTACTTACAGCCTCATTGATAATTTTGGTGTCGCAATAGCATCTACAACCCTAAGCTTAACTACTGTTTATCAACAAATAACATTAAATGCTACGGTAACCACTCCAGACCTTCGTTTGGTAATGCACTTAAATAGTATTGGAGGTAACGGAAACGACGTAATTGTTGAAGACATTGTGATGAGTCAATGTTCTAATTTTCCAACAGAACAAGTAGATTACTTGATTTGTAACGACCTTAATCCAATTGACCTCCGCTCGTTCTTCAGTGCAAATATTCCAGCTGGCGGAAGCTGGTCTGGTCCTACGGCACTCAGTAATGGAGACTTAGGTACATACACACCTTCGGTAAATACGTCTGGAGTTTATGCTTATACACCTCCAAGTGGAGCAACTTGTGCATCAGTCTTAAACTCTACAGTTAACGTAACATTTGTGCCCGGATTTGATTTAGGAAATGATACAACGTTATGCAATGGAGCCAACTTTGTTATATCTGCACCTACAATATTTGATTCTTATACTTGGAACACTGCAGCTAGCACGCAAAGCATAACTATTTCTAACGCAAACACTTATTTTGTTGATGCAACAGTCAACGGCACTCCAAATTGCACACTATCCGATACGTTAGTTGTGAACATAGAAACACCCTCACAAACGTTAACCGTTACTCCTCCCGTTTGCAGTCAAGATGCCAATGGTACTATCGCGGTTGATAATCCAGATGCAATCGAATTTAGTATTGATAATGGCTTAATCTGGCAGGCGGATTCTTTCTTCGTTAATCTACCCAACGGTTTCTATACAGTTTGCTCACGTTCTAGTTTAGGCTGTGAAATTTGTGAGACAGTCCAATTAGACACACCTCCCGTTTCAATTACAGTTAGTGGAGATACGATTGTTTGCGAAAATGGAACCGTAAATCTAGTAGCAAGTGCCAATGGCGGAAATTCATTTGAATACAACTGGAATTTCACCACCAACTTAGATGCTTTTCAAAACGCTAATCCTCAGAGTTCTCAAACTTACACAGTTTTTGCAGAAAATGAATTGGGTTGTACTTCAAGTTCTGAAACCACTAACGTAACAGTATTACCACCTTTAAGTGGATCGCTTACTCCTAATCTATTTTTATGTGAAGGTGATATGGGTACGCTGGTAGCAAATGCAAACGGAGGTTCTGGCTTTGATTATAGTTTTAATTGGAGTACTGGGGATACTCAAACAGGTCTGAACTCACATAGTATTTCTGTTAATCCAACTAGCTCTGAAGTAATAGACGTTACTCTTTCAGACAATTGCGAGAGTACACCAGTAACATTTACTACAACTATCACTGTTAACCCTCTTCCTAATCCTGAATTTGCCTTAAATGGCAACTTATTTTGCGAACCAGCAAGCATAATCATAAATGATGCGACCACAAATGTTACTGTTCAAAATGTAGATTGGACTATAGCTAATAATCAGATCTTTTCTAACCAAAGCACGATTACAACTGCTTCCTTATACGCAGGTAGCTATCCCATTAGTATGACAGTAACCTCTACTGAGGGTTGCGTTAATACAGCAGACTTCATTGACGTAATACTTGTAGAAGCTCCTCCTACGGCTAATTTTAGTCACAACCCAGATCCCGTTACTATGTTTAACACTACTGTTAGCTTCACAGAAAATTCCTCGGGTGCAGAAAACCATCAATGGTATTTCCCTGGAGCAGTCCCAAGTATATCAAGCCTAGACAATCCTATAATAACTTATCCTGACGGAATAGCTTCGGATTATCTAGCTACGCTAATAGCTATTTCTGCAGCCGGTTGCACAGATACGATTACTGAAAAAATAACTGTATACCCCGATCTCATTATTTACGCACCGAATACATTTACACCCGACGCAGACGAGTACAACCCAACCTGGCGCGTATTTATGCAAGGTATAGATATCTATGCATTTAATCTAACAGTCTATAATAGATGGGGACAATTAATTTGGGAAAACAACGACATTAATGTGGGCTGGGATGCAACCTACAACGGCAAAAAAATAGAAGAAGGAGTTTATTTATGGCGTGTAAAAGCCAAGGAAGTTTTGACCGATAAAACATATGAGTTTAACGGACATGTAAATGTGTTAAAATAATAAGCCAACACCTTTCTGACCTTTTCTTTTTCTAAAGGATTAGCTCAACTCACCTTAAAATCAAAAAATATTAATAAAATTGCAGTTAATTTAAACTAACATCGCGTTTAGGTGTTCAGATACAAACACGCGTAGTAAAAGTAAAATCAAATGCAGAAGTTAGCAGAATACCAGTCGATATTAGAAGAAAGAATTTCAAAAATTTCTTTTCCAGAGCAACCTAATAATTTGTACGAGCCTTTATCTTATTTTATGACTTTAGGAGGGAAAAGAACACGCCCTGTACTATCTATGCTTGGCTGTAACTTGTTTGGTGTACCTGGTTTAAAAGCTGTTAATGCAGCTATGACCGTAGAACTCTTTCACAATTTCACATTAATACATGATGATATTATGGACGCAGCTCCATTGCGACGTGGGAAAGAAACTGTACACCAAAAATGGAACGAGAATGTAGGCATTCTTTCTGGTGACGCTCTATTTGTTATAGCCTATCAACACCTCGCTAAACACGATACAGATGTTTTACCACGTCTTTTAGAAATATTCTCTAAAACAGCTCTAGAAGTATGCGAAGGGCAACAAATGGACATGGATTTTGAAACACGAAAAGATGTGAGTATTGAAGAATACTTAGAAATGATTCGTTTGAAGACTTCTGTTTTATTGGGAGCAGCATTAGAAATGGGTGCAACAGTTGCAAAGGCAGATGATAGAAATGCTAAATTAATTTACGACTTCGGTATGTATATTGGGTTGGCTTTTCAAATTAAAGATGATATTCTTGACCTATACGCTGATCCAGAAAAATTTGGAAAGCAAGTAGGTGGAGATGTTATGGCCAATAAAAAAACTTATCTTCAAATAAAAGCTTACGAATTAGCTAGTCCAAGTCAAAAAGAAGAATTAAAAGCGCTAGAATCAGAGAAAGACCTAAATAAAAAGGTAGCAGAAGTAAAGGCTATTTTCAATTCAATCGGAGTGAAAGAACTTGCTGAAAATAAAATGCAAGAGTATTACACACAGGCCAAAAAGGCAATGGAATTAATTAAAGTCGAAGAAGATCACAAACAAGATTTACTGGGCCTAGCCAAATATTTAATGGGAAGAGAAAATTAATTTACCTCCCAATATTAAATTGAATTCCTACGGAAACACCAGAAGACAAAATATAATTCAGTTTAGCGCTCACAGCAAATTTGTTAAATAAAAAGTATCCAAAGTTTGGTAAGAGTCTCATTGAGGCGAACCTCCCACTTATTAATCCTCAATCCGTTTAAATCGGTTCAGAAATTCGCATACCAAAATTAACGTTATTTTAAATCCTTTTTTTAGATTTTATCGCAATAAAATCCTTTAAATAAAAAGGTTCAAAGTAAGCCACATCTTCAAATGCTTGCTCTTTGTACTTATCAAATGCAATTTCTGCTTGTCCGCCCGCAGAAGATTTAATACCCGTTTCAAAAACAAAATCTCTACTCTTCCATACGTCCTGTAGTTTTTTTGCGCCGTCTCCACAAATGACTAAATTGCTATACTCTGCGTATGAATTCTCTTCGATTACATCTGCTGAAATCGCTTTAATAATTTCATTTTTTGTGTCTGTTATCAAAGAAAAAACTTCCATTCTCCTAGCATCAATAACCGCACAAATAAATTTATTGTTATGCTTTACTCTCGCTTGCGCTGTAATACCTTCTAAGGCATTTACTGAAATTAACGGAATATCTAATGCATAACACAAACCTTTGGCGGTAGACACTCCTATTCTTAATCCTGTGTAAGAACCCGGACCAGAAGTTACCGAAACAGCACTTAATTGACTTAATTTCCAACCTTGATTGGCTAGAGCTTTTAATATGAATAGATTTAAACTTTCTGCATGAGAAAACCCTTCCTCTTCATTTTCAATTAATTGAACTATACAACCATTCTCGGATAAAGCCACCGAACAGACTTTCGTTGCTGTTTCTATATGCAGTATTCTTACCATCGCTACAAAAATAGATTTTATCTCTGTATTTGAAGGCAAAATATGTGATAGTGACTAAGATTTATTACATTAGCGCCTTGTAAAAATTTAAAGATTAAAACATGCCATATTTGTTTACATCAGAGTCTGTCTCTGAAGGGCACCCAGATAAGGTTGCAGACCAAATATCTGACGCGTTAATAGATAATTTCTTAGCGTTTGACCCAAATTCTAAAGTTGCTTGTGAAACACTTGTTACAACAGGGTTGGTTACATTGGCTGGAGAAGTAAAATCAGATACGTATCTCGATGTGCAAGAAATTGCCAGAGAAACAATTGCTAAAATAGGATATACCAAAAGTGAATATCAATTCGATGCTAAATCATGTGCCGTAATTTCTGCAATTCATGATCAATCAGACGATATCAACAGAGGTGTAGATAGAGAAAATCCAGAAGAGCAAGGTGCAGGTGATCAAGGTATGATGTTTGGATACGCTACCAACGAAACAGAGAACTACATGCCTTTAGCTTTGGATTTATCACATAAAATCTTAATTGAGCTTGCTGCGCTGAGAAGAGAAATGAAAGACATCACTTACTTGCGTCCGGATGCTAAATCTCAAGTTACCATTGAATACTCTGATGATAACGTACCGCAAAGAATTGATGCTATAGTTGTTTCTACACAGCATGATGATTTTGATGCAGACGATACAGCAATGTTAGCGAAAATCAAAAAAGACATAGTTGAAATTTTAATTCCACGTGTTAAAGCTCAATTGAAACCAGAAATTCAAAAGCTCTTTAACGACGATATCACTTACCACATTAATCCAACTGGTAAATTTGTAATTGGTGGACCACATGGAGATACTGGACTTACAGGAAGAAAAATTATTGTTGATACCTACGGTGGAAAAGGAGCCCATGGTGGTGGAGCGTTCTCTGGAAAAGATCCAAGTAAAGTAGATAGATCTGGAGCTTACGCTACGCGTCATATCGCTAAAAATTTAGTTGCTGCAGGACTTTGCTCTGAAGTATTAGTTCAAGTTTCTTACGCAATTGGAGTGGTAGAGCCTATGGGTATTTATGTTAATACATACGGTACCTCTAACATTGATATGAATGACGGAGAAATAGCAAAACACGTTTCTAAAATCTTTGATATGCGCCCAATCGCAATTGAAAGAAGATTGAAGTTACGTGAGCCAATTTACAGCGAAACTGCAGCTTACGGCCATATGGGACGAAAGTCTGAAGTAAAAACCGTAACCTTTAAAAATGCAGGTAGACTAGTTTCTAAAGAAGTAGAAACCTTTACTTGGGAAAAACTAGATTACGTAGATAAAGTAAAAGCGACTTTCGGTTTATAACAAACCAAAACACTAAATATACTTTACAGAGCAGCCTTTGGTTGCTCTTTTTTTTGCTCAGCTCTAACGACACCATAGAGTATGTAAAGAACTAAAAAAGTCGACGATTTTGCAAGAAATTGAGTAATACTATCTTGACTATAGTGTAATGCAATTATCAACTAAAACATTTTTGACCTACTTATTAATCTCTTTAATTAGAGAATAGGTTACCATAGAAAAATGTAACTTCGTAGCTCTTTTCTATGCTTTAGATTGAAAACAACTACGTGATACAAGAAGAAAATACAAAATGGACAACTTGCACTGTTTGCCTTGGTAGGGGTAGAAAAAGGAGTCGTGTTCGTAAAAAACGAATGCTCAATTACGAGATAGAACTTCAAAAATTTAAAGAAATTGGAGAAATTGGATCACCTCCTACTCCACCAATCGGTCAATTATCCGCTTGCTTAAATTGTAATGGATCCGGTTTAGAAAAGTCTAAAGAATTTCCAGAGATTAACCCAAATTATCCACATGTTGCTATTATTGGCGGAGGTATCGGAGGAACAGCACTGGCAGTAGCTTGTCTTCATAGAGGAATTCCGTTTACTTTATTTGAACGCGACAAGAATTTTGATGCGCGATCACAAGGGTACGGCTTAACCTTACAGCAAGCAAATAAAGCCATGAAAGGATTTGGCATCCTTTCTTTTGAAGAAGGAATTGTATCACAGAGACATCTTGTACACAACACAAATGGTGAACTGCTTGGAGAATGGGGCAATAAAAAGTGGAATAGATCGGAAGCAAAAACATCAGAAGTTAAAAGCAATATACATGTTACCAGACAAGCATTAAGAATGCGCTTACTCCAGCAACTTCCAATCAATGTAGAAATAAAATGGGGACATGCGTTAACGGCTATTTCTGCCGACAATACATCACTCACTTTTACGGTAGAAGGAAAAGAAAAAAGCTATTGTGCAGATCTTATAGTAGGAGCTGATGGCATACGAAGTACGCTAAGGAATCTCGTTTTAGGGAATAATTTTATGCCGTTAAATTATCTTGGACTAGTTGTAATTCTTGGAATTTGTCCATTCAATCATTTGGATCAAAAAGAACACGTCTTGTTGGATAACGAAACTGTTTTTCAAACGGTAAACGGTAAAGAAAGAATGTATATGATGCCTTTTACTCAAGATACCATCATGTGGCAATTTAGCTTTCCTCTTTCTGAAAAAGAAGCCATTGCGTTAAGTAAAAAAGGTTCGAAAGCCTTAAAAGAAAAGGTCATAACTCTTACTAATGAATGGCATTCACCTATTCTTGATATTGTTTCAAAAACCAAACTTTCAAAAATATCTGGTTATCCGGTGTATGATAGAGAACCGCTTAATCCAAAAGATTTAGAAGAATACGATACTGTTACATTGTTAGGGGACGCAGCACACCCAATGAGTCCGTTTAAAGGTCAGGGCGCCAACCAAGCCTTGTTAGATGCCTTAGATTTAGCTAGAGAAATAACCATTGGCTGCAGAACAAATTATGACTGGAACGCTAAAGGATTGAGATTAAATGTACTTACTTCTTTTGAAGAAAAAATGCTGAAACGAGCGGGTAAAAAAGTAAAAGACTCTGCCCAAGCTGCAAAAGTACTTCACACACAGGTTGTTTTACAAAAAGGAGATAAAACAAGAGGAAGACTAAAGCTTAATAATCAAAATTTATCTTAAACAAAAACCAAGTACCTCATCTAAAAACTCTTTTGGAGCTTCTGCATGTATCCAATGACCAGCTTCTTCAATTGTATGGATTTCAGAATCTGGAAAATGCTCTCGTAACGAATCAAAATCTTCATCTAAAATATAGTTAGATTTTCCTCCGCGCATAAATAAAGTCGTCACAAACGACTCTTCTTCGTTAAGTTTTGCAAGTATATTTGACATTTCAGCTTCAAGCACAGGAATATTAATACGCCAAGCTAGAACTCCTTTTTCTTTCCAGTACAGATTTTTAAGTAAAAACTGCCTAACCGATAGATCTTCTATGTAGGGTTCAATTTGTTTTTGAGCTGCACCTCTTGTTTTCACAACCGATAAATCTATTGCATTTAAACCTGCTAAGATGGTCTGGTGATGCATTGGATATTGCTTTACCCCAATATCTACAACAATTAATTTTTCTAAATAGTCTGGATATTTTTGAGCGAAAGCCATGGCCGTTTTTCCTCCCATAGAGTGCCCAAGTAAAATAAATGTTTCTAGGCCTTCCTCATCTACAAGGTTTTTTAAGTCTTCTACCAACAAGTCATAGTTAAAATCATTGCTCCATGGCGAATGCCCATGATTCCGTTGATCCACAAGATAAATCGTAAAATAAGCTGCTAGTCTGTTAGCATGCGTTTGCCAATTATCCGACGAACCAAATAGACCGTGTAAAATTACCATTGGCTCTCCTGTGCCTTGTTTCTTGAAATGAAGCTTCATACAACAAATTTAAAAGTATTCGTAAAAGTATAGGAAATAGTAGCTGTCTTCTTTGAACGCAACACAAAAAAAGCGCAATTAAAAAATTGCGCTTAACTATCATAATCGATTTTATTGAAAAAAGTTTACATAACTATTGTCTACATCTAAATGAACAGGTTGTGGAAATTCTGCGTGCAACACAAGTGTATTTTCATGGTGTTGTTCTAACTTTTCAAGCTTATCCCTATTCAATAAAATAACCGTAGAATGTCCATGATGATCTAACTTATCTGAAATTATTTCTCCGTTGAAATCACACTGCCAATGTGTTTCTTCCATTTCTTCTTCGTACTGAACAAAAATTGTTGGCATTTGAAAATAACTGATGTCTTTCACTTTTTCAAAGTCAAACACTAAGCGTAATAATCCGCCTTCAAAAACTAAGCTTTCCTTTTTTAATCCTAATTCAGCAAAAGAAATCTTACCTTCTTTTACGGGTGTTTCAAACTTAACTTTAACCTCTCCTTGATTTAACTCTACTGTCTCGCTCATCTTAATTTGTTTTATTTGATTACCCTGCCAAAGTACAAGTAATATAAAGTAAAACAACTGATAAATATTCCCTTAAACCATGAGAAAAATCAATTACACCAACAGCCTTTTATACATTTGAACGGTATTTTCTAAACCTAGATAAAGTGCATCAGAAATTAAAGCATGACCTATAGAAACTTCTGCCAAACCAACGGTGTTTTCTTTAAAATATTTAAGGTTGTCTAAACTTAAATCATGTCCTGCATTTATACCTAAGTCTAACTCTACAGCACGTTTAGATGCTTCAAAATAGGGTTGAACCGCTTGTTCTTTGTTTACTTCAAACACTTCTGCGTAAGGTCCAGTATACAATTCTATTCTATCAACACCGGTTTTAGCAGCGTATTCTATATTTACCAAATTGGTGTCTACAAAAATTGAAGTGCGAATACCAAGTGCTTTTAGCTTAGAAATTATTCCCCTAAGCTCTTCTAAATGTTTTTTTGTATCCCAACCCGCATTAGAAGTTAACACATGCGGAGGGTCTGGAACCAAGGTTGCTTGCTCCGGTCTTGTTTCCTCGCATAATTGCATGAAACGCTGGTCTGGATAACCTTCAATGTTAAATTCTGTGGTTACTACTTTCTTTAAATCGTATACGTCTTGTGTAGTAATGTGCCTTTCATCTGGCCTTGGATGTATAGTTATTCCATCCGCTCCAAACTGCTCACAATCTTGGGCTACTTTTACCACATTTGGGGTGTTTCCTCCTCTTGCATTTCTTAAAGTTGCTATCTTATTGACATTTACACTCAATTTGGTCATAATTCACACTATTTTTGTGGTTTCAAAGTTATATACATTGAATCAATTTAACTACTTTGGCAGAAGACAATGATAGCATTAGAATTAATAACTGACGAAATTCCTCCCCTTAAGCATTCTGATACGGGAGAAAGAGCCCTGCGCTGGATGGAAGAATTTAAAGTAGAACACCTCCCCGTTTTAAAGGGAGATAATTTTTGCGGGTTAGTATCTGAAGACATTATTTACGACAGAGATACGCCAGAAGATACTTTAGACAATTTGTTCGACCATTTACCTAGACCTTATGTAAAGCCCAACGCACATATTTATGAAATCTTAGCCAAAATATCTGATGAAAAAATAACGGTTGTTCCTGTTATAGACAATGAAGAAAATTATTTAGGCTGTATTGATATTAAACGATTAATGCAACACATAGCAGAAACAGGATCAATAAAAGAAGTTGGGGGAATTATCGTTTTAGAAATGAATCAAATTGATTACTCTTTGGTTCAGATTGCACAAATTGTTGAATCCAACAACGCTAAAATTTTAAGTGTTTATATCTCTTCTCCGAAAGACTCGAACCGATTAGAAATTACACTAAAATTAAGTGAAACAGACTTAGGCAGGATACTCAGAACATTTGAACGCTATGATTATAGCATTAAAGCATCCTACCAGAAAAATGATTACCATGACGACTTAAAAAATCGGTATGACGAATTAATGAATTATCTAAAATTTTAGCGATGAACGTAGCAGTTTACTGCAGAAAACTGGTTAAACAAAATGTATCACAATACGCTGAATTCTTTAACATTTTAAATGAATTTGGCTGGAAACCAGTAGTAGAAAAAGAATTTAAGTCTCAACTCATTAAGAAAATGGATATGGGACACAGTTTTCAAGAGTTTTCTACACATAGAGATTTGGCAGAAGGTATAGATCTGGCCGTTAGTATTGGCGGAGATGGTACTTTTCTTAAAATGGTAGGATATGTTCGAAACTCCAAAACACCAATTTTAGGAATAAATACAGGTAGACTCGGATTTTTAGCTAACGTAAGTAAAGAAAGACTTGAAGAAGCTATGCACATGGTAAAGCAAAAAAATTATGTACACCAAAAGCGATCATTAATACGCGTAAACACAGAAGAAAATCTGTTCGGTGAAGATAACTTTGCAATGAATGAACTTACCTTACACAAGAAAGATACTTCATCCATGATTACCGTACACGCTAGTTTAGAAGACAAATACCTTAACTCTTACTGGGCAGATGGTTTAATTGTGGGTACGCCAACAGGTTCTACGGCTTATTCTTTGAGTTGTGGAGGGCCCATTATTACTCCTGGTTGTCAAGTACATATTTTAACACCGATCGCTCCACACAACTTAAATGTTAGACCTATGGTTGTTCCGGATCATATGCCTATTAAACTACAAGTAGAAGGCCGAGAAAGAAAATACTTAGTTTCTTTGGACTCTATCTCAAAGCCGATAAAAAACGGATCAGAGGTAATTGTAAACAAGGCAGAGTTTATGATAAATGTGATTAAATTTGAAGAAAATAATTTCTTAGATACCATTAGAGCTAAAATGATGTGGGGACACGATAAAAGAAATTAAACACAATATTTAATAAACGAAACCGTTACAAATTTCATGCTTAATTTTTTGAAACAGATTGTTATTTTTTGCTGCCTTTTCATCAGCTTAAGTGGGATGAGTCAGTTCGATAATTTTCTATCAAAATCATCTATTAGTTTCAATGCAGGCGGTAGCTATTATCTGGGAGACCTAAACAAGGTTGGTCATTTCAAAAATACCAACTTGAGTGCTGCACTTCTTTATAAACACAATTTTAATTCAAGAGTTGCATTTCGTGTTGGGTTGTGCTACGGTAAAGTAGAAGCTTACGATGAAGATGCAACCAGTGATTTTCAACAAAACAGAAACCTTAGTTTTGAATCTCCAATTTGGGAACTTGCATCCGGGTTTGAATTTAACTACTTCAACTATAAAATTGGTAATAAACAATACTACGCTACACCTTTTTTATTTGTTGGATTAGGCATTGCCCGCATCAACCCACAAACAGAGTTTAACGGAGAGTTAGTAGAACTTCAACCACTAGGTACAGAAGGACAAGGTACCAGCTTATCCGGAAATAAACTCTATAATCTAACACAAATAGTTATTCCTTTTGGAGTTGGATTTAAAGTAAATTTAGGCGAAAAAACAGCCTTTAATATTGAATATGGTCTGCGCAAAACATTTACAGACTATATTGACGACGTGAGCGGTTCTTACGTTAACCCAAACCAACTTGCATTAGAAAATGGAAACATTGCTGCAGCTTTATCTGACAGAAGTTTAGAAGGAGAACGTTCTTTCGGTGCCCGCGGAAATGACGCAACCAACGATTGGTACGCGTTGTTTAATCTTGGCATCACATTTCGATTAGGTAAGGAAACACGCTGTGCATTTCGATANGCGATTTGTTCATTGCCTAAATTGTAAACCTTACAACCGTTTTTAGCCCGCTTATTTTTTTAGAATATGGATGGTTTTNCACCTTTCAAATTTGTACTTTTACACCTTCAAATTTTCTATAATGACAAGAACTAAAATTGCAGCCGTTTTAACTTCTGGCGAAGTAAATACAGAAGTACTCGTTAAAGGATGGGTAAGAGCCTTTAGAAACAATAGTTTTATTCAGATAAATGATGGTTCTACAATAAACAACATTCAAGCAGTTATAGAGTTTGAAAATTTTAACGAGAATGAACTAAAAAGAATAACAACAGGTGCTTCTGTTGCAGTTAAGGGTAAATTAGTAGAATCTCTAGGAAAAGGCCAATTTGTAGAAATTCAAGTTGAAACTCTTGAAATTATAGGTGATGCAAATCCGGATGAAATTGCTAAAACCGTTATGCAACCAAAAAAGCATAGCTTAGAATATTTAAGAGAACAAGCACATTTGCGTTTTAGAACAAATACCTTTGGAGCCGTATTCAGAATAAGACATGCTGTTTCTTACGCTATCCATAAGTATTTCAACGACAAAGGTTTCTTCTACCTACACACACCGATTATTACAGGTTCTGATGCAGAAGGTGCAGGTGAAATGTTCAAAGTTTCTACTTTTGAACCCAATGAAGCACCCTTAGACGAAAACGGAAACGTAGACTACAAGAAAGACTTTTTTGGTAAACCCGTTAACTTAACCGTATCTGGTCAACTAGAAGCAGAATTAGGTGCATTAGCGCTTGGACAAGTATATACATTTGGACCAACGTTTAGAGCTGAAAACTCAAATACTTCTAGACACTTATCAGAGTTTTGGATGATAGAACCAGAAGTTGCATTTAATGATTTAACTGACAACATGAACCTCACAGAAGATTTCTTGAAGTACGTTACGCATTATATTTTAACTAACTGCAAAGATGACCTTAACTTTTTAGCTCAACGAGAAGAACAAGAGCAAAAACAAAAACCACAAGCAGAAAGAAACGAACTTGGCCTAATTGAAAGATTACAGTTTGTAGCTAATAATAATTTTGAACGCATCACTTACACGCGTGCAGTAGAAATTTTAAAGAACTCTAAACCATATAAAAAAGGTAAATTCAAGTATGATGTTGTTTGGGGAACTGATTTACAATCTGAACACGAACGCTTTTTGGTAGAAAAAGAATTCAAAAAACCCGTTATCATCACTGATTATCCTGCTTCGTTTAAAGCCTTCTATATGCGAAATAACGACAATTGTGAGGAAGGTAAGCAAACAGTTGCTGCTATGGACGTACTTTTCCCAGGAATTGGAGAAATTGTGGGAGGCTCACAAAGAGAAGAACGACTTGACGTTTTAAAGAAAAAATGCAAAGATTTTGATATAGATGAAGAACATGTTTGGTGGTATTTAGATACACGAAAGTTCGGTTCAGTGCCTCATGCCGGATTCGGTTTAGGGTTTGAAAGAATGGTAATGTTTGTTACCGGAATGACCAACATTAGAGATGTAATTCCTTTCCCTAGAACTCCTCAAAATGCAGAATTCTAGTTTTTCATTGAACAAATAAACTAAAAAAAGAGTACCTTATACTACAAATTATAATTGCATGGCTTTAAAACAATATTTATCTCAAAAGTTAGATCAACGTCTATCGCCTCAGCAGATTCAGCTCATGAAGCTGTTGCAAGTTCCTACTATGGAATTGGATGCAAGAATAAAACAAGAAATTGAAGAAAATCCTGCGCTAGAAGAAGGAAAAGAAGTAGATGAAGAAGATTATTCAAATGAAGAGGAATATGATAGCTCTGATGAAAATTCAGATGAAAGAGATTTTGAAATCAGTGATTATTTAGACGACGACTCTCCCTCTTATAAAACTTCTGCAAATAATTCAAGCGCGGATGATGAAGAAAAAGCAATACCCTTATCTTCTGGAAAATCTTTTCAAGAGCGCTTAAAGGAACAGTTGCACCTCAGAAATTTAACCGATGATCAATATAATATTGCAGAAAATTTAATCGGAAATTTAGATGATGCAGGATATCTAGAACGCGATCTAGAAGCAATTGTAGATGATTTGGCGTTTTCGCAAAACATTATCACAACTGAAGAAGAACTAGAAAAGCTTTTAAAAGTAATTCAAGATCTAGAACCAGCAGGTGTTGGTGCCAGAAACTTACAAGAATGCTTACTCATTCAAATAAATAAAAGACAAGACGGTGATATTACTGCTTTCACAGCTAAAAAAATTTTAGAAAATCACTTCCAAGAGTTCACAAAAAAACACTACTCAAAAATTCAAAAAAAACTAGAAATATCAGACGAAGATTTAAAAGATGCAATAGAAGAAATTATTCGCTTAAACCCTAAACCAGGAGGTTCTCTAAAAGCTTCGTCAAAAAGTTTACAACACGTTACGCCCGACTTTATGATTACCGAGCAAGACGGAAAGTTAGAACTAACATTAAATGGCAGAAACGCTCCAGAATTAAAAGTGAGCAAAGGATATCAAAACATGCTTAGAAGTTATGCAGACGGCGCAAAACAAACAAAGTCAGACAAAGAAGCAATGACTTTTGTTAAGTCTAAATTAGAATCTGCAAAGTGGTTTATTGATGCTATCAAACAAAGGCAAAATACTTTGTTTACAACAATGAAGGCTATTATGAATTACCAATATGATTATTTCTTGACAGGTGATGAAACAGAGCTAAAACCAATGATTTTAAAAGACATTGCAGAAATTGTTGATTTAGATATTTCTACCATTTCGCGCGTAGCCAATTCTAAGTATGTACAAACTCCCTACGGAACAATATCACTTAAATATTTTTTCTCAGAATCATTAAGCACAGATTCTGGAGAGGAAGTTTCTACTCGAGAAGTGAAGAAAATTTTGATGGATGCAATTGAAGCTGAAACAAAAAAGAAACCCTTAACCGACGAAAAACTGGCTACTTTACTTAAAGAGAAAGGCTACAATATTGCCCGAAGAACAGTAGCAAAATATAGAGAACAGCTGAATATACCTGTAGCCAGATTAAGAAAAGAACTTTGATGAAAGTACTTGCCCAAATCATATCTCTTATTTTTCTGCCATTACTAATGCCGGTTTACGGGTTAGTTATTGCATTTTATTCTTTTTCTATTCAGAAAAGTCCCTTTATGTTGGATAATCTCTATGAAAATCCTAACAAATCGTCTTTCCTTTATCTCTTTGTTATCTTTTGTTTTCTTGCCCCAGGTCTATCTGTGCTTATGCTTCGCTTTAATAAATCGGTAAGTTCTGTAGAGTTGAATATACGAGAAGAAAGAAGAACACCAATTACAATAACCGCAATTTACTTTTTTATCTTATACCTTTTCTTACTTTATCAAGATTCGGGTTTAGTACCGTTAATTCTTTTAGCAACTAGTCTTGCCGGAGGTCTATCATCTGTGTTCGCACTTTTAATTAACACAAAAACCAAAATTAGTCTACACGCTCTTGGTGTAGGCTCTCTACTGGGTTTTTTAATCGCCTATTTTGAAACACAAACGTATTTTAATTTCAATTTTATTTACGTAACAATAGGTGTAGGACTGCTGGCCGTTTGGGCAAGACTATACCTCAACAAACATAGTTTAAAACAAATTGGCCTCGGATATTTAATTGGATTATTAACACAAATCATTACTATTGCAATATATTTTAAATTAAAAACAACATGAAAATCACATCGAAATTAGTGCTGTTTAGTTTTACTTCTGTGCTTTTGTTGGCAGCTTGCTCAGGAAATGGTAAAAAACTAAATTTCAACACTTTCACCGTTCAACAAGACAGAGAATTAGGCGCACAAGTAGCCGCAGAAATTGACGCAAATCAAACAGAATACCCGCTTTTAGATAGCGCTTCTAATACTGAAGTTTACGCCTACCTCTATGCTATGCGCGATAAAATTCTAAACTCAGGGAATGTTGTGTATAAGGACGAATTTCCTTGGAGATTAAGAATTATTCAAGACGACAGTACATTGAACGCATTCTGCACACCTGGAGGATACATCTATGTTTATACTGGTTTAATGAGATATTTAGACTCAGAAGATCAACTTGCCGGAGTTTTAGGTCATGAAATTGGACATGCAGATTTAAGACATTCTACCAGACAAATGACAAAATCAAATTCACTTTCAATGCTTTTAGCAGTGCTTGCTGGTGATAGAGCAATGCTTCAACAACTTACTTCAACTATTGTAAATCTGAAATTTTCTAGAAACCATGAAACAGAAGCAGATGAAGCTTCCGTTCGTTATTTATGTCCAACAGACTATAATGCAGACGCAGGTGCTAAATTCTTTGAAAAAATCCAGGCAGAAGGCGGTGCTGGTCAACCCGAGTTTCTTTCTACTCACCCTGCTCCGGCAAATAGAATTGAAAACTTTAAAAAAGTAAGAACCGAGATGGGATGTACTGGCGAACAAGAATATAAAAATGAACACCAAAGAATACTTAGCCTGTTACCTCGTTAACAGAAAATAGCAACTTTTCAAAACCGTTTCATAAAAATGAAACGGTTTTTTTTATACCCTCAAGTTTGATTGAAAGAGATTACTGTGTCTCAAAAAATAAATGGCGCTGCACTATGGGTTTTTAAAAGCAGAATACTATCTTACCAACCTATTGTTGTGATATGATTTTTACCGATGAAAAAGGAAGAAAAGTAGATTTTTCTTCTCCCATAGATATATCAATTCCTTTGTCTAATGACAAAAACAATCCACGTGCTTGGTACGTAAACCCTCCTATTTTTGAACCCGTTAGAGAAAATGGCTGGATCGGGTCTGTTAAAGAAGGTGGTTCTGTTAATTTTAGAAACATCATTTTTAACCCGCACGGTCACGGAACTCATACAGAGTGCTTAGGACATATTACGAAAGAAGTATACTCTGTAAACCAACGACTTAAAAACTATTTTTTTACATGTGAGCTCATTTCCGTTACACCTCAAAAAATAAAAAATGGCGAGGAAGAGGACTGGGTTATAACTACAACTGTTTTAGAAAAAGTGCTTAAGAACAAGAAAACAGAAGCACTTGTGGTAAGAACAGTACCCAATCATTTAGACAAAAAAAGAAAAAATTACTCTGCCTCCAACCCACCTTATTTTGACGTTGCGTGTGTTGCGCTTTTATTAGAATTAGGTGTAAAACATCTGTTAATTGATTTACCTAGTGTTGATAGAGAGTCAGACAACGGTGTTTTGGCTTTTCACCATGCATTTTGGGAGGTTCCAAATCATCCCAACCACGAAAGAACAATAACCGAAATGGTGTATGTTCCTAATACTGTAAAAGATGGTACTTACCTACTCAATTTACAAGTTGCACCATTTGAAAATGATGCAGCACCAAGTAGGCCCGTACTTTATTCAATGTCATAATGTATTTCTTAAAGCGCAATTTAGTTATACTCGGAATGAGTGCGTTTTATTTAGTGAGCGGACTTATTTTTATTGAATATAATTCTATTGCCGGCGACGAACCCTTTAGTATTTATTTCTCTGGACAAGCGTATTCCAAAATTTGGACAGAGTTATTTAGTGGAAATAATCCACCACTCTATGAAATTTTCTTAAAAACCATTCATCTAATTTTTGGTGAATCCGTACTTGTATTTAGATTGCCATCTTTACTGTTTTCTGTAGCAACATTGTTCTTATTTTTTCAATTTTTAAAAAAGAACTTTTCTACGCAAGCTGCTATCATATTTGGTTCATTCTACTGTTTCTCTGATTACTTTATCACTTTTAGTTTAGAAGCACGTGGATATCCAATGCTCAACTTTCTAATTTGTATAGCCGTAATAACCTATTTTAGAGCGTTTCTAGAAAAAAACAAGAAAGCTAAAATTTTTCTTATTCTCATTAATTGCTTACTGCTTCTAACCCATTACCTTAGTGCTCTATTTATTGTTGTTCAAGTTATATCGCTTCTTTTTTCTTCTACAACAAAAAACAAGGTAAAAACCATTTTTACTTACTACGGATTAACGGCCTTAATTATGAGTCCGCTGATACTTAATGTACTTCTTAAGATAAAAAATCAAAAACAAATTAGTGCATGGCCAGGTCCGCCAGAAGGTATCAACGACATCTATAATATTATCTGGCGTTTTTCAAATAAACCGATTATAGCTGTACTAGTCATTGCAATTCTATTTGTTGTTCCTGCTATAATTATTTATCGAAAAAAAAGAATATCCATCTCTTTTAAACACCTCTTTTTCTTTTTTTGGTTTCCAGTTTTATTTATTTTCATGTACTGTATATCATTCAAAGTACCCATGTTTGTAGATAGGTATTTGATGGTTCTAGCTTTAGGTTTTTATGGTACACTATCTATTTTAATTACCCATATATTTAAACAAGTAAGGCTAAACTGGTTTGTTGGTTTTAGTCTTGTTCTACTATTTGCCATTACACACCGCTGGGTTATAGACAACAAAAGACCTCTGGATAAAATAGCAGCCTGGATAAAAGATAACCAAAGTAAAAACACAACCCAAACAATATTATCTGATTATCAAATGCTTCATGGAATGGCTTACCACACTAATCAAAAAGCCTTTTTTCAATTTAGCTATAAAAGTGCCGACACCCATCTATTAAACTGCTTATCCGAAAAAAAGATTGGATTTGATTTCTCGAGTGCTTCAACTGTATTGGTTGTTGAGCAAGGTAAACACATAGCACCTGAGATACAATCAAAAATTAAACCTACAATTTACAAACTAACAAAAGAAGATTTTATGCCTGAGTTTTACAGGCTCAAAAAATACAGTAAAGAATAAAACTTACTCCTATACTCTTTACTTCAAATAAATTGATTACATTTGCACAAGTTTTATTGGAAAATATGTAGAACGAGGGGACGAAAGTCCCCTCTTTTTGTATCGAGATGATTAGTAAGGAACACATACAAGCATTAGCACAAGAGAGAATTGATGAGCTAGACAAAGGCTTATTCATAGTTGATATTTCAATTAGCACATCAAACGCTATTAAAATTGAAATAGACAGCGAACAAGGAGGTGTTGCTATTGTAGATTGTATGTCTGTATCTCGTAATGTAGAGCACAACTTAGACAGAGAAGAAAATGACTTTGAGTTAAGTGTTACTTCTCCGGGCATTGATAAACCGCTTAAACTAACCAAGCAGTATATCAAAAATGTAGGAAAAGATGTGAAAATAAAATTAAATGACGATTCTAAGTTAGAGGGACTGTTGAAAGCTGCAAATGAAGAAGGAATTGTGGTCGAAACAACTCGAAAAGAAAGAATTGAAGGAAGAAAGAAGAAAGAAACTATCGTAGAGGAGCACCCTCTAGGATATGATCAAATAAAAGAAACAAAAATTGTAATTTCATTTAAATAGAAGCAAAATGGACAGCTCAAATTTGATTGAATCGTTCTCTGAATTCAAAGAATTCAAGAATATAGATAGACAAACGATGATGACCGTTCTTGAGGACGTGTTTAGAACGATGTTAAAGAAAAAATTTGGAACAGACGAGCACTGTGACGTAATTATTAACATCGATAAAGGTGATTTTGAAATTTGGGTAAACAAGGAAATTGTGCCTGAAGGAGAAGTTGAAGACGAAAATATAGAAATTGCCTACCCAGAAGCAATTAAAATCGAACCTGATTTTGAGGTTGGAGAAGAAGTTTCTGAGGAAATGAAGTTTTTAGATTTTGGAAGAAGAAATATTCTTTCTCTACGTCAAAACTTAATTTCTAGAATTTTAGAACTAGAAAAAGATCAACTTTATAAAGTATACAAAGACCGTATTGGTGACATTGTAACCGGAGAAGTTTATCAAGTTTGGAAAAAAGAGATCTTAATTTTAGATGATGAAGGCAACGAATTGTTGCTGCCTAAATCTGAACAGATACCTTCTGATTACTTCAAAAAAGGAGAATCAATCAGAGCTGTTGTGGCTAAAGTTGATATGAGAAACAGTAATCCTGTAATTATCTTATCAAGAACAGCTCCTCAGTTCTTAGAGCGTTTATTTGAATTAGAGGTACCTGAAGTGTTTGACGGATTAATAACGATTAAAAATATTGTAAGAATGCCTGGCGAACGTGCTAAGGTTGCAGTAGAATCGTATGATGATAGAATTGACCCTGTTGGAGCATGCGTAGGTATGAAAGGTTCTCGTATACATGGTATCGTTAGAGAATTAAAGAACGAAAATATTGATGTAATTAATTTTACTTCAAATCCACAACTTTATATACAACGTGCTTTATCGCCTGCTAAAATAACTTCAGTAGAAATTAAAGAAGAAGAAGGTAGAGCCGATGTTTATTTAAAGCCAGACCAAGTTTCTTTGGCTATTGGTAGAGGTGGTCACAACATTAAACTAGCAGGAAAACTAACAGGTTACGAAATTGACGTGTATAGAGAAGGTGCTGTAGATATTGAAGATGTTGATTTAGAAGAGTTTGCAGATGAAATAGACAGCTGGATTCTTGATGAATTAAAAGGAATTGGTTGCGATAGCGCGAAGTCTGTATTGGAATTAGACATCGCAGATTTAGTTAAAAGAACCGATTTAGAAGAAGAAACAATTAAAGAAGTATTCAAAATTTTGAGCTCAGAATTCGAATAGGTGAAGAACACTTCTTACATTTGTAATAATATTGATGGTATCCGTAACATTGAAACGGAAAAACGTGCAACTTAATTTGCACACTTAAAGAGAAAAAGAAGGACTTTTTATATGGCCGGTAAAGTAAAAAGATTAAGTAAAGTAGCAAGGGAACTCAATGTAGGAATTTCTACAATAGTCGAGTACATGAGTACGCAAGGTGTAGAACTAGATTCTAATCCTAACACTAAAATTGAGTCTGATCATTTAGATATTCTAAGTGTGAAGTTTGCTGCAGACCAATCGTTAAAAGAAGCAGCAAAGAAAACTGCAATTAAGCGTGAAGAGCGCAAAACTATCACGCTAGCAAATCCAGATCCCAAGAAAGAGGATGAGGAAACTACTAGCGTAGAGGAAGAGAAAGCACCCGAACAAGAGGTAGCTAAAAAAGAAGCAGAACCAATTGCTGAAGATACTCCTACTCCGGCCGAGAAAGAGCAAACTCCAACAAAAGAAGAAGCTCCTGCAGAGAAAGCAATCGAAGAGGATAAAAGTCCGAAAATAGAGAAGGACGACTCGAAAACCTTAGGAGATGGTGATGTTAAGGTACAAGTTTTAGGGAAAATAGACCTCAGTTCTATCAACAGTAAAACGCGTCCAGACAAAAAGAAAAAACCATCCAAACAGGAGGCGAAAAGTAAAAAAACGAATGCGCCAGATCCAAAACCGGTAATTACTCCCAAACCTAAGCCAACACCAGCTAAGGAAGAAGTTAAAGTAGAAAAGAAGCCGGAAATTGCAGAAACTCCCAAAACAATTGAAACTATCCGTGTAGAAAGTAAAAAACTATCCGGACCAACAGTTGTAGGGAAAATAGTTCTTCCTGTTGAAAAAACGAAAAAAGACGAGCCTAAACGCAAGCGTAAAAGAATTAAAAAGGTAGATGGTTCTAAACCTCAACCCAAAGGGACTGGAAATGCAAATAACCGTTCTGGTGGTAAAAACTTTAAAGGCGGACCAAAAGGAAAACCAGGAGGAGCAAGACAACCCAAACCAGAAATTACCGAAAAAGATATCCAGAAGGAAATTAAAGACACTCTGGCAAGATTATCGGGCGGTGGTAAGTCGAAAGGTGCTAAAAACAGAAGAAATAAAAGAGAAGACAGAGCGCAACGTAGAGAAAGAGAGCAGATGGAAGCCGAAATGGAAAAAGGCATCCTAAAACTGACAGAATTCGTTACCGTTTCAGAACTCGCAACGATGATGGATGTGCAGTCTACTCAAGTGATCTCAGCTTGTATGTCTCTCGGTATATTTGCCTCAATTAACCAACGTTTAGATGCAGAAACGATTTCTATCGTTGCTTCTGAATTTGGATATGAAGTAGAATTTGTTTCAGCCGAAGTGCAAGAAGCAATACCTGTAATTGAAGATAAACCGGAAGATTTAATTGATCGTCCGCCAATCATTACGGTAATGGGACACGTAGATCATGGTAAAACATCTTTATTAGATTTTGTACGTAGTGCAAATATTGCAGAAGGTGAAGCTGGTGGAATCACACAACACATTGGTTCTTATTCAGTAACACGTCCAGATGGAAGAAAGTTAACCTTCCTTGATACTCCTGGTCACGAAGCCTTTACAGCAATGCGTGCCCGTGGTGCTCAGGTAACGGATGTTGCCATCATTATTATTGCAGCAGACGATGATTTAATGCCTCAAACAAAAGAAGCTATATCTCACGCTCAAGCAGCAGGAGTTCCTATGGTATTTGCTATAAATAAAATAGACAAGCCAGGCGCTAATCCTGATAGAGTAAGAGAGCAACTTTCTGCTATGAATTTACTCGTAGAAGAATGGGGTGGAAAATATCAATGTCAAGAAATTTCTGCGAAAAAAGGACTGAATATTGATGAATTATTAGAAAAAGTTATCCTTGAGGCCGACTTATTAGAGTTAAAAGCAAACCCTGAAAAGAACGCGTTAGGAACTGTTATAGAATCGTCTTTAGATAAAGGAAAAGGATACATAACCAACCTTATTGTTGAAGAAGGAACCATGAAAATTGGAGATATTATCCTTGCAGGAAGATACTCTGGTAGAGTGAGAGCAATGGTAAATGAACATGGTAAAAACTTAGATACTGCAGGACCAGCAACACCTGTTTCTATCCTTGGTATCAATGGTGCGCCATCTGCGGGAGACAAATTCCATATTATGGATGATGAAAAAGAAGCCCGTAACATTGCAACTAAAAGAGAGCAACTTTACAGAGAACAAGGTTTACGTACTCAAAAACATATTACTCTAGACGAAATTGGTCGTCGTTTAGCAATTGGAGATTTCCAAGAATTAAACGTAATTGTAAAAGGAGATGTGGATGGTTCTATCGAAGCCTTATCAGATTCATTAATGAAACTTTCAACAGAAGAAATCCAAGTAAACATCGTACACAAAGCAGTTGGTGCAATTACCGAAGCTGATGTAAACTTAGCTTCTGCTTCTGATGCAATTATTGTTGGTTTCCAAGTAAGACCAACAAACCCTGCTAGAAAAATGGCAGAAACAGAACAAATTGATATCCGACTTTACTCTGTAATTTACAAAGCTATTGATGAACTTAAATCTGCAATGGAAGGAATGCTTTCTCCTGATATTGAAGAAGAAATTATAGGTTCTGCTGAAGTAAGAGAAACATTTAAAATATCTAAAGTTGGCACAATTGCTGGTTGTTTCGTTGTGGAAGGAATCATTAAACGTAATTCTAACATTAGAGTAATTAGAGACGGTATAGTTATCCATACAGGATCATTAGGTTCTCTTAAACGTTTCAAAGACGATGTAAAAGAGGTTAAAAACAACTACGAATGTGGATTAAATGTAGACCGCTTTAACGATATTAAAGAGGGAGATATAATTGAAGCATACGAAGAAAAAGAAGTTGCTAGAAAGCTGAAATAATCAGAAAAATAGTATAGCATACTACAAGGGATTACATTTTATGTAGTCCCTTTTTATTTTCACACTAAATTGGTATAATTTGTGTTGAATTCTACTTAACTTAGTAAACATAATTCTGGAATATGAAAAAAATACTATTGAGCTTATTAGTTACAAGTTTTTTATTGGCTTGCAAAGATGCAGAAGTTGAGAAATATTTAGCGCAAATCAATAAATTAGAAGCAAATCTAGATAGCAGTAGTGCCTTGCTAGAAGCAACTCAGATAGACTCAACAGGAAGAGTTATTCGAACTGTTCGAGATAGAATTCTAATTGTTAAAAATCACTACAAAGGCGGTGATACGATTGACATAAAAGTCGGTAATCTAGTTGATGGTTACAAATCAATTCGAAAAACACTTGCTCGAAACGGTAAAATTCCAGCAAAACTTAAAGAAGCTATTCCGCAAGCTAAAGAAGATTTAGCCAACCTGAGACATGATATTTCTAATGGAATAAACGAAAGAGAAGAATACCCGCTCTTTGTTCAAAATGAAACCAATAAAGTAAGCCAAATCAACAGCCTACTTACTGAGTTTATTAACACGCAAGCAAAAGCATTGCACAAATTTGATTCTTTACATCCAATAATGGTAGACTTCACAGATAAAATGATCAAGTAATGCGTTACGTTTTTGCACTCTTATCGGTATTTCTATTTTTTTCGGTTAATGGTCAAAATAACGATCAGCAGCTTGCAGAATATTACTTCGAACAAGGAGAATTAGAAAAAGCGCTACCTTATTTTGAAAAAGTATATAACACAAACAAAAATAGAAGCATTTTTAATAAATACCTGAGTTGCGTAGAAGAATTAGAAGGAGAAAAAGCAGCAATTAAACTAATCAAAGAACAAACTAAAACCTTTCCTAGCGATTTTAACTATCAGGTTCTGTTAGGAAAAACATATGAAAAATACGGCAACAGCTCAGACGCAGAAAAAACGTACGAAAACCTAATAGAGGATGTAATTCCAACAAGCGCTAACATTATAAACCTAACACAAGCTTTTAAAGGATTAGGAAAAACAAATTACGCACTCCAAACCTTAGAAAAAGGAAGAAAAGCGCTTAAAAATAATTATCCTTTACATTTTCAATTTGCAGAAGTATATGGCGACTTAGGTCGAAAAAAAGATATGATAGAAGAATATTTAAGTTTGATAGACTATAACGCTTCTATGCTTAGCAGTCTTAAACGAATAATNCCTAGGTACGTAGATTTTGAAAATGAGGAAAGCGAGGAATACGCCATTTTAAAGTCGAAATTACTTCAACGAATTCAAAAAAATCCAAATGAAANAGCCTATGCAGATATGCTTATTTGGACGTTTATACAAAAAAAGAAGTTTAATGCTGCGCTTATTCAAGCAAAAGGCTTAGATAAAAGAACCAGCAATGATGGAAGAGAAGTTTATAATTTAGGCTTGATTGCTGTAAATAACAACGAGTTCACGGCTGGGAGAAAAGCATTTAAGTACGTAGTTGATTTGGNAACAGAATCGCCCTACTACTACTCGGCANAACAAAAACTACTCAATACCCGTTTNATTGAAATTACAAGAAACAGAAACTACTCCAAAGAAGAGTTAGCCATTACAATCCAAGAATATAAATCTGCATTATCGCGCATTGGAGAACGTGCAAGTGCCGTTTCTATAGGATTAGAATTAGCACAAATACAAGCCTACTATGCAGGTCAACCAAAAGAAGCTGAACAGTTGCTTGAGCGTATGCTTAGTTATACGAACTTAACCGATAAACTAAGAGCAGAAATAAAGGTAGCACTAGGTGATGTAAAAGTTATCTTAAATGATATCTGGGAAGCTTCATTGCTTTATATGCAGGTAGAAAAAGATTTTAAATATGAAACTATTGGGGCAGAAGCAAAATTTAAAAATGCGCGCGTCTTTTATTACGATGGAGATTTTATTTGGGCGCAATCGCAATTAGATGTGCTGAAAGCTTCCACCTCGAAACTCATCTCAAATGATGCTATGAAACTGTCTATTTTAATTACTGATAATCTAGGTTTAGATAGTAATTATACTGCCATGTATCAATTTGCACGAGCAGACCTTCTTTTAGCTCAACATAAATATAACGAAGCATTTGTACTGTACGATTCAATTAACACCTACTTACCTTTCCATGGTTTAGCGGACGAAACCTTAATGCGCAAAGCAAAGGCAATGGAAGAGCAAGGTAAGTGGTCAGAAGCTATCAGCTACTATGAAAACGTAATTGATAAATATAGTACCGATATTTTAGCCGATGATGCCGTTTTTAATTTAGCAAACATCTATTATTACCACCTTTTAGATAAAGAAAAGGCAGCAAAGTACTACTTTAAAATTATGAAAGAATTTAAAGGTAGCCTGCATGTTACAGAAGCCAGAAAAAGATACAGAGAACTAACAGAAGATGTTTAGTTAAAAACCGTTTATCAATATCAACAGTAAGTTAAACTAGTGCTTCAACACCCTCGAATCGCTCCTCTATCAAGGCTAATGTTTCGTATATTTCGTCTAAGTCAAAAGAAGTTACGAGTTTAGACTTATACTCTTTAAAATTTGGAATGCCTTTAAAATAATTGGTGTAATGGCGTTTCATCTCAACCACAGCTAATTTTTCGCCCTTCCATTTCACACTCATATCTAAATGCTCTTTGGTTATGGCTACGCGCTCTTTAATTCCTGGCTTGGGCAAGTGTTCTCCTGTTCTAACGTAATGCTTGATCTCATTAAATATCCAAGGATACCCAATACTCGCTCTACCCACCATTACTCCATCTACTCCATAGATGTTTTTATATTGTAAAGCTTTTTCGGGAGTATCAATGTCACCATTCCCAAAAACAGGAATATGCAAACGTGGATTATTTTTAGTCTCAGCGATTAAACTCCAATCGGCTTCTCCCTTATACATTTGCTTACGCGTTCTTCCATGTATAGATATGCCCTCTATCCCAACATCTTGTAAACGCTCGGCAACCTCTACAATATGTTTTGAATTATCGTCCCAACCCAATCTCGTTTTAACCGTTACTGGTAAATTGGTCATCTTAACAATCTCTGCTGTCATTTTGACCATTTTAGGAATGTCTTGAAGTATTCCGGCACCTGCTCCTTTACAAGCAACTTTTTTTACCGGACAACCATAATTTATATCAATAATATCAGGATTTGCCTGTGCTGTAATTTCAGTAGCACGTTTCATAGATTCGATGTCGTAACCAAAAATCTGTATACCTACAGGTCTTTCGTACTCAAAAATATCTAGTTTTTGAACACTTTTTACTGCATCTCGAATTAACCCTTCAGAAGAAATAAATTCGGTATACATTAAATCAGCGCCATTTTTTTTACACAAGGCTCTAAATGGAGGATCACTTACATCTTCCATAGGCGCCAAAAGTAAAGGGAAATCACCTAAATCTATGTCTCTTATTTTTGCCAAACTATTTAAATCAGAGTACAAAGATACACGATACTTTGATAAGAAAGAATTAATTAAAGAGACTTTAAAGTGGTTTTAACTGTCTACTTTAAATTTCAGTAACCATTCTCTTGCCTTGGCTTCGGTTCTAAATATTTTTGTTGGTACTTCTGGTTTGTTAAATTTTAAGTAAAAATCGGCTATAATTCTTTGAGGTAAACCAACAACAACAATTGCATCTGCCAATGTATGTTCATATCCTGGAGGACTAGCAGCAAAATTCTTAACCTCGGAAGAAACATCTGCATAAGGCTCAAATATGAAAAGCTTTAAATATTTCCCTCCACCTTGTTGTTCTATAAAATTCAGAATGGTATGAACAGTTTCCATCGTTAGCTCTTGCCCTTTATAGATGCGCATAGAGAGTATTCTATCGGCTGTAATTTCAACTTTTCCGATTTTTATATCGCATGTAGCAACTACTTCTGTTTGTGCATTTTTTTTAGATTCCATTCTTATTTCTTTATTAAACAAATAAGCTTTCTTGTAAAAAGAAGCTTAATTGCCATTGTTAGGAAACAAACTTTTGTGGAGTAAAACTCCATTATCTAATGATTTAGACTTATGTGTCTTTTAGGTGCCAGCCAATGTAACGAGGGTTTATAAAATAACTCTTGTTCTCTACAAAGATGAGTATTTTTATTTAGACCAACACGGTTTTTTCATCGATTAGTTGAAAGATTAAACAAATAGTATAAAATTTAGGAGAGTTCCTTATCTTCGTCGATACCAAAACACATACAATGCGTACAATAGAGAATTATATAGAAGGTAGATGGACAGCTGGAAAAGGAGTTGAAACAGAAATTTTTAATGCCATTACAGGAGAAAAATTTGCTGAAGTTTCTTCTGATGGATTAGATTATGCTTCAATACTTCAGTACGGTAGAGAAAAAGGTGGAAAAGCATTAAGGAAAATGACTTTCCAAGAGCGTGGAAGAATGTTAAAGGCACTTGCCTTGCATCTTATGAAAAAGAAAGAAGCCTATTATACCTTGAGCGCTGCAACCGGAGCTACGCGAGTAGATTCTTGGATAGATATTGAAGGTGGTATTGGGAATTTATTTGCAAATGCTTCTCTAAGACGTCAGTTCCCAGACTTACCTTATTATGTAGACGGAACAGCAGCGCCATTATCTAAAAACGGAACTTTTATTGGACATCACATAATGGTACCAAAACAAGGTGTTGCTATTCATATTAATGCCTTCAACTTTCCAATTTGGGGAATGTTAGAAAAAATTGCTGTGAACTTAATGGCCGGTGTTCCTGCTGTTGTAAAACCATCAGAATACACTTCTTTTTTAACTGAGTTAATGGTTAAAGATATAATTGCATCTAACATATTACCAGAGGGTAGTTTACAGCTAGTATCTGGTTTGGGTAGAGGTATTATTGATAGTTTAACGAATCAAGATGTGGTAACCTTTACTGGTTCTGCTTCTACAGGAAGAAAAATTAAGGCAGACCCAAGAATTTTAGAAGAATCTGTTCCTTTTAATATGGAGGCTGATTCATTAAATGCATGTGTGTTAGGCAAAGATGCTGCTCCAGGGACACCAGAATTTGATCTTTTCGTAAAAGAAGTTAGCCGAGAAATTACCGTAAAGTGCGGACAAAAATGTACGGCTATCAGAAGAATTATGGTGCCAGAAGAGTTTGTTGAAGATGTACAAAAAGCTGTATCTGCTCGTTTAGCTAAAACTACTATCGGAGATCCATCGGTAGAAGGAGTTAGAATGGGTTCTTTGGTAAATGCCGTTCAGGCTCAAAAAGTAAGAGAAAATGTAGAACTACTTCAAAAATCTCAATCTATCGTTTATGGAGATTTAGACACCTTTGACGTAACGGGAGCAGATAAAAGCAAAGGTGCTTTCTTCTCTCCTATTCTTATGTTGAACGATAATCCATTTAAAAATACAGATGTTCACAACGTAGAAGCATTCGGACCAGTTTCTACCTTAATGCCATACAAAGATTTAGACGAAGCAGTAGAATTAACCAAGTTAGGAAAAGGTTCTTTAGTAACTTCAATCGTAACAGCTGATAATAAATTAGCAAGGGAATTTGTAGTAGAAGCTGCGCACATGAACGGTAGAATTTTAGTACTTAACCAAGATTGTGCTAAAGAATCTACGGGTCATGGTTCGCCAATGCCATTATTAACGCATGGTGGACCAGGACGTGCTGGTGGTGGAGAAGAAATGGGTGGTAAACGTGGAATTTTACACTATTTGCAAAGAACTGCAATTCAAGGTCACCCAACCACAATTTCAGAAATTACACAACAATTTCAAGTAGGTGCAGAGCAGCCAGAAGCAAATCCGCATGTTTTTCGTCAGCATTTTGAAGATTTAAAAGTAGGCGACACTGTTTTTACGGCAAAACATACCGTTACTACAACAGATATAGTAAACTTTGCTAATGTTTCTGGAGATAATTTTTATGCTCACATGGATGAAACATCTTTAGACGGAACAATTTTCGAAGGCAGAGTAGCTCACGGATACTTTATACTTTCTAAGGCAGCAGGTTTGTTTGTAGATGCTAAAAAAGGTCCGGTTTTATTGAACTACGGTATAGACGAAGCTAGATTTACAAAGCCTGTATATCCAGGAGCAACTATTGGTGTGAAATTTACAGTTAAAGAAAAAATAGACCAAGAAAAACGCTCTGAAGATGATGTTGCAAAAGGAATTGTAAAATTCTTAGTAGATGTGTATGACGAAACAGGGGAAACAGTAGCCTTGGCAACCATTTTAACAATGGTAAAGAAGATAGACCAAAGTAATTAATATGATTTTACTTTGTTTAGACCTTCGTTTTAAACGATTCGTATTTTAGATTTAAAATGGAAGCTGAGCTTCCATTTTTTTTTGCTTGAAATGAAAAATTTGAACTTAAAGATTTACAAAATTAACCTTGTTTCAACAAAGGCATTATTAAAAACAGAAGAGATAATAGCTTGCATTATAAACCCTGATGGTCGCATAAATACATTTCAAATTAAACTAAGATTAGTTTGCCTAGGCTACACCATAAAAATAGTATCTTTGTTCTACGATGATGTCTGTAAAAGAAATAAAAGCACCCATAGAAGCTGAAATGAAAGAGTTTGAAGCTCGTTTCAGAACTACTATGAAATCTAAGGTGCCGTTATTAGACAAAATAACACATTACATCATAAAACGTAAGGGTAAACAAATGCGCCCCATGTTTATTTTCTTAACGGCTAAAATGCTNGGGAAAATTGGTGATGACACGTACAATTCTGCTTCTTTAATAGAACTTTTACATACCGCAACACTTGTACACGATGATGTTGTAGACGACGCCAACGAGCGTAGAGGTTTTTTCTCTATAAATGCTTTATGGAAGAATAAAATTGCAGTTTTAGTTGGAGATTATATGCTTTCTAGAGTCTTGTTACTTTCTATAGAAAATAAAAAGTTTAGAAGTTTAGAAATTGTTGCTAGAGCGGTAAGAGAAATGAGCGAAGGTGAATTGCTTCAAATAGAAAAAGCAAGAAAGCTAGACATTACAGAAGATGTATATTTTGAAGTAATCAGACAAAAAACAGCCAGCTTAATTTCGTCTTGTTGCGAAGCCGGAGCCGTAAGCGTACAAAGAGAAGACGAAGCCCAAAACATGCGTAAATTTGGAGAACTAATTGGTTTGGCCTTTCAAATTAAAGATGATATTTTTGATTACGGTACACCAGGTAAAATAGGTAAACCAACAGGTATTGACATTAGAGAAAGAAAAATGACCTTACCCTTAATTTATGTTGTGAATAATGCCGATAGAAAAGTGAGAAATGAGTTAATCAATATAGTTCGGCGACATAATGAAAATCCAAAAAAAGTAAAACGTGCTATTGAATTGGTAATTGAACATGGAGGTATTGAATATGCTTATTCAAAAATGCTTTCCCTCAGAGATGAAGCACTAAAATGTTTAACACATATACCCGAATCTGAATCAAAAAATGCTATTTTAGGGCTAGTTGAATACACCATCACAAGAGAAAAATAATGAAAACACTTTTTATTTCGCTCATTCTTGGAGCTTCTTGTTTGATTGCTTGTACTAGCAATAAAAACAGAAATGACAAAACAAAGGAAATTAAAGTAGACAAAGTTCTTGCCTTAATAGACACCACTGATAATGGTATGATTACGGAGTACTATCCTGGAAGAAAAGTAAAAAAAGTAACAGGAAGGCTAGATCAAGACCAGAAAAGGCATGAAACCTGGTATTATTTCAAAAAAGACGGTTCTACCGGATCCGTTACCACTTATTTCCACGGCAAAAAACACGGACACACCATTGTTTATCATCCAAACGGAGCGCTTCATTATAAAGGAGAGTACAACATGGATGAAAAAATTGGAGAATGGAAATTTTACGATACAAAAGGAAGTCTAGTTCAAACTAAGCGCTACGAGTAAAAACGTATAAATTGGGTAGAATTCCTCCACATATTATTGACGAAATAATGACTACTTCTCGCATAGAAGAAGTAATTGGAGAATTTGTACACCTCAAAAAAGCAGGTTCCTCTTTAAAAGGATTGAGCCCGTTTACAGACGAAAAAACACCGTCTTTTATTGTTTCGCCAGCCAAACAAATTTTTAAGTGCTTCAGTACCAGTAAAGGAGGTACTGTGGTTACTTTTTTAATGGAACACGAACACTTTTCGTATCCAGAAGCGCTAAAATGGCTAGCAGATAAGTACAATATAGAGATACCTGAAGATAAGCCATTAACGCCAGAAGAGCAGGCGCAGCTTACAGAAAGAGAAAGTCTACATATTGTAAACAATTTTGCAAAAGACTTTTTTGTAGAACAACTACATAACTCAGACGAAGGTAAAGCCATTGCACTCTCTTACTTCTTGCAAAGAGGACTGAGGAAAGATATAATCGAAAAGTTTCAACTGGGTTATTGTCCACAAAACAGCAAAGGCTTAACAGAAACAGCCTTAGAAAAAGGGTTTCAACTTAAATATTTAGATCAAGTTGGATTAACCAAAACAAAGGATGGCCGGAATTTCGATTTCTTTAGAGGTAGAGTAATGTTTCCTATCCACAGTGTTTCTGGTAAAACACTTGGCTTTGGAGGCAGAACTTTAAAGTCCGACAAAAAAATAGCCAAATACTTTAACTCTCCAGAGAGTATAATTTACAATAAGAGTGAGATTCTCTATGGTTTGTACTTTGCTAAGTCTGCCATAATAAAATACGACAATTGTTTTCTTGTAGAAGGTTACACAGATGTAATTTCTATGCACCAATCGGGTATAGAAAACGTAGTTGCATCTTCTGGAACATCACTTACTTCTGGTCAGATTAGATTAATAAAGCGCTATACCAACACCATAACCATTTTATACGATGGAGATGCAGCAGGAATTAAGGCGTCTTTTAGGGGAATTGACTTAATTTTAGAAGAAGGACTAAACGTACAGGTTGTACTTTTCCCTGATGGAGATGATCCCGATAGTTATTCTAAAAAAGTTAGCTCTACAGAACTTTCTAATTACATTGAAGAGAACAAACAAGATTTTGTTTCTTTTAAAACAGATATTCTTCTTGGAGAAACAGGTGGAGATCCAATAAAAAAGGCAAAGTTAATTAAGGATATTGTTTCTTCTATAGGTTTGATTCCCGATAGTATTACCCGTCAAGTTTACTTACAAAACACTGCCGTAAGGTTTGATATACCCGAGCAAACACTTTTAATTGAGCTAAATAAGATTCGTAATGCAAACTTAAATAAACCGAAGTTTGAACCGCGTAAACCACAAAACCAAACACCACAACCACAGTCTACTGCACAAAAAAACACGCAAAAAACAGAGAATCCTTCTACCCCAACTGATTTTCCGCCTGCAGATTTCTTTGAAGCTCCTTTTGATATACCCGAAGAATATCAATCCGCTGGAGAAGTTATCGCTCCAACAAAAAAACTAGAAAATAAATATTATGCCAACGAGTTTGACGTAATACGTATTCTAATGAAATTTGGCGTAAGAGCAATTGAAACGGCGATCAAAAATGAGTTAGGCGAAGTAGAAAACGTAGAAACATCTGTTATCGAACTAATCGTACACGAAATGGAAAGAGATGAGCTCTCTTTTACAGATATAACGCTACAAAATATTTACACTATTTTTAAAGAAGGTGTTGAAGAAAATATTTTGTACGGTTCTAAAACATTTATTCAGCATGAAAATCAAGATATCGTAAAAGTAGTAACCGACATAGAAAGTTCTCCGTTTGAGTTGAGTAGACATTGGTTTGATACACACAACATAGACATTAGCGGAGAATTAGATAAATTAAAACAAGCCGTTTTTGGAGCTCTTTATGCATTTAAAATGGCAAAATTAGAAGAAAGGATTGACGAAATTAGGGCGCAACTCAACACAGAACATCCAACATATAAAGAAGAAAATGTTGTAGATTTGTTGGCAGAACAAATGGCTTTAGAAAAAGTAAAAACAGCCTTTGCTGGCAAATTGGGTAGAACTGTATTATGACCGTATTTTCTATTTTTGATTGGACGTTTAAATTGGGTCCGTACAACGCAAACATCTACATGGTGCTGCTCTGGATTGCCATTTTTGGCGTTGGTTTTCTGATCAATAAAATCATAAAAAAATACCTTAAACGCTTTCTAAAAAATACAAATATTAGAATAGAAGGTAAAAAAATTGCCTTCTTAAAACTCCTCACACAAGGTTTACTGCTCATTACCTTTATCTGTGCCTTTCAAGTTTTTAAATTGGGAGATATCAACACGGATGTTGCATTAGGCGACTTTTTAGACTATAAACTAATCAACCTAGAAAACATCAAGGTAAGTGTGGTTGACGTAATTCTTATTATCCTCATTTTTATATTTGCTAGAATAGCTGTAAACTTATTTAGCCTTTATTTTAATAAACGATTTAAAGATACCGACGGATATGATGAAGGTACAGAATACGTTTACATTCAAGTTACAAAATACATCATTTACACCTTTGCTATCATTTTTGTTCTAAAAATAATTAGTAATGATGTTACTATAATCTTAGGTGGTGCCGGTGCGCTTTTAGTTGGTATTGGTTTGGGTATGCAAGATATATTTAGAGACTTTATCTCTGGTATAATCTTACTATTTGAAGGAACAATAAAAGTGGGCGATGTTATAGAAATCGAAGATCCAAATGCTGGCATGCCATTAGTTGCCAAAGTACTTAAAATAAATGTGCGTACCTCTAAAATTGAAACAAGAGATGGCAACGTGTTAATTGTACCCAATTCTAAACTTACTCAAGATAACGTAGAGAATTGGAGCTTTGGAACAGAGCTTACACGTTTTAATATTTGTGTGGGCATTGCTTATGGGTCTAATACAGAATTAGTAAAAGACTTATTAAAACAGGCTGCTTTGTCGCACCCAAAAGTTAAAAAGACCAAACCGGTATTTGTGATGCTTAGAAATTTTGGCGACAATGCCCTAGAAATGGAACTTTTCTTCTGGGCTGATCAAAATTGGGCTATTGAAGTATACAAATCTGAAATTAGATTTGAAATAGACAGACTTTTCAGAGAATACAAAGTAGATATTCCTTTCCCACAAAGAACCGTGCATTTGCCGAAAGAGAAGTAGAACAGATTATCATCTCTGAATCAATCAGTTAATTTTAAACAATTTGTTTAATACGCTGTTCTTCTTGCATATCTTAATCTAAAAATACGCTATAAAAACATTATGCTTCACTCTATTTATCTTAATTAGTTCAATTACGCTTTCTCAATTTACTCTAAATAATGAGAAAGTTTTTGGAGGAACTTTAGATGATGGAATCTTAGCAAAATTTAGAGTTAATGATACATTTTACTTGTTTGGAAATAGTAATTCTGATGCTAGTGGTACAAAAAGTGATGATAGTTTTGGAGATCGAGACGCTTGGTTGGTTTGCACAGATCTAAACTATACAGTTTTGTGGGACACTGTCTACGGTGGTAATGACTTTGACCAGTTGTTTGCTGTGCAACAAGATTCCAATGGTTTTTATTTAATCATACAGTCCCTATCTGGGGTTAGCGGAAATAAAACAACTGGTTCTATTGGATCTGCTGACATTTGGGTGTTAAGTATAGATCTTGACGGTAATATTCTTAATCAATATACGTATGGAGGAACTAATTCCGAGCGTCCGTTGTCTGCAACTTTTGACAACAATCAGCTTTTCATATTATCTTCATCGCAATCGGGTGTCTCAGGCAATAAAACAACTTCTAATTTTGGAGGTAACGATTATTGGCTCATTCAAGTTAATACAATTAACGGCATAATTGATTATCAAGCTAGTTTTGGCACTTCTAATGATGAATTTTTTAATGCACAAATCATTAAAAATAGTTTTGGTAACATAATTTTAGCTGGAACGGCGTATGGAAATGATGGAAACAAAACTGACCCTGGTTATGGAAGCAACGATATGTGGCTATTGGAACTAGATCAAAACCTAAACATAATAAATGAAAAATGCTTTGGTGGGGATTTTGAAGAAAGGTTGAGTAATATTATCGAGCATAATGGACATTACTACATTGCTGCAGAAGGTAACTCGCATATTAGTGGAAATAAAACATCACCTTCATTTTCTTTTTTAAATGGAAATAATCCAAATTGGTACTTTTTAAGTGATCTTTGGTCGCTCAAAATTGACAATAATTTTAATTTGATTTGGGATCGGAGTTATGGAAGTGGTGCAGATGAAATTTCTTCTAGTGTTTTCTACGCAGAGCATGATAAACTAGTTTTAAGTTGCACATCAAGATCCAACGAAAACGGTGCAGGAAACAAAACCACTCCAAATTATGGCCAAGAAGACGTTTGGGTAGTAATTACAGATTTGGATGGTAATATTTTAACGCAACAGAATTTTGGTGGTACTGGAGAAGATTATGGAAGTGTAAGTCCAGGAAATTCTCCAACAGAACTATTTTTAAACGTGTTTACAAACAGCTCAGCTTCCTCTATCGGAAACATGAGTGTAGCCAACAACGGTAATTTTGATGCGTGGATTGCAGATATAGATGTACAAAATTGGTTAACCCTTGCAGAAGAGAATGCAAGTAAATCAATCAAGGTATATCCCAACCCAACAGAAAATAGTGTTTATTTATCAGAAACTGTAGAGCGATTAGAAATTAGGGATGCCCAAGGCAAAGTGGTGCAAACATTACAAAACACAAATTATACAGATTTGCAGCAACTTCCATCAGGTTGGTATATCTTAGAAATAAAACACAACGGAAAAATAGAGCGAAATAAACTGGTGAAAAGGTAAGCGGAAAAAGATATTGTATTAAAATGCTTTATAATTCATTCTCATTTTTACTTCTGCATTCTTAAATTAGATATAAACTGTATCTTTGAACTCGTTATGCAGTTTGAGTTAACCAGAGAATATCTTGATGAAATTAGAGACGCCATAGATCGTGAAGATTACGCTGCTGTAGATTCTAAAGTTTTAGACCTACATGAGGCGGATATTGCAGATATTCTGGATGAACTTAATAATNCTCAAGCAAAAGCCGTTTACTACCGTTTAAGTGAAGATTTACAGGCAGCTGTTTTGATGGAGTTAGAAGAAGAAGTGCGCGAGCGTTTCATAAAGTCCTTAACTCCTATTCAAATTGCAGAACAATTAGAAAACTTAGATTCTGATGATGCCGTAGATATTTTAGGAGAACTTACACAAAAAGAGCAAGTAGAAGTTATTGCAGAAATGGATAACGATGATGCTGCAGAACTAGTAGATCTTTTAAATTATGACGAAGATACGGCGGGTGGTTTAATGCAAACCGAGTTCATTACCGCTAAAATGGACTGGCCTGTAAATCGCTGTGTGATAGAATTAAGAAAACAAGCAGAAGAAGTAGAGAAAGTGTTTACCATTTATGTAGTAGATAATAAAGAACATTTTGTTGGTGTTCTTTCTTTAAAACGCTTACTTTTCGCAAAGCCCACCACACTCATAAAAGATTTATACCAATCAAAAAACCTCATCTCAGTTCCTACCGGAATGGATAAAGAAGATGTAGCGCGAGTGATAGATAAATATAATTTAGTTTCTGTACCCGTTTTAGATTTGCAACAGAAATTAGTAGGTAGAATTACCATAGATGATGTTGTAGATATTATAAAAGAAGAAGCAGATAAAGATTTTCAAATGGCATCTGGTATTTCTGAGCGTATTGAATCTACCAGTTCTGTTTGGCGTATTTCTAGAGCACGCTTACCGTGGTTATTAATTGGCTTATTAGGCGGAGTATTAGGCGCGCAAGTAATTGGTAGTTTTGAAGGTACAATAAGTAAAATACCAACCTTAGCCTTCTTTATTCCTTTAATTGCTGCAATGGGTGGTAATGTGGGTGTACAATCTTCTGCAATAGTAGTGCAATCTTTAGCAAACGGTTCTTCTCAATTTGATTCTATTTTCTCCAAAGTTAAGAAAGAAGCAATTGTAGGCTTGCTAAATGGTTTTATTTGCTCTATCATCATTTTTGGAGTTACTTTACTACTAGAAGATATTACTCTAGGCTTAACGGTGAGCTTATCTCTATTTACTGTAATTATGTTTGCTGCTATGTTTGGTACTTTGGTTCCGCTGGTTCTAAACAAATACAAAATTGATCCAGCTCTAGCTACCGGACCATTTATNACAACTGTAAACGACGTTTTAGGTTTATTTATTTATTTCACTATTGGNATAATGTTATACGGTATTTGAATTTACCGTCGCCTTATCAAAACAATAGTTCTCCTCATAATTTTACATAAAAAAGACGCACCCTTTAACAGATACGTCTTATCCACATCTTGCGATATGTGCCGTTTNTACAATTATGCGGATTTTAATTTGTTTAAAAAAGCTTGTGCCGTATCTAAATGGTGGTTTAGTTTTTCGTCTGACATCTTGTCTAAGTGCCAAGTCATTCTTTTTGCTCTCGGATTTTGTTCAAAGAAATCTCTGTGTTTAAATAGAAACCTCCAATACAAGGCATCCCATGTCTCGCTCCANTCTGGATCTCTTTTTAACCCTTGTTTAGACAAATAGTTAGAAGAAGAAATATAAGGCTTGGTTGTCATTAATCCGCCATCAGCGTGTTGACTCATACCATATACATTTGGAACCATAACCCAGTCGTAAGCATCAATATAATACGTCATAAAATAGTTGTACACCTTGTCTGGATTAATTTCTGAAAGTAAGAAAAAATTACCTAAAAGCATTAATCTTTCTATGTGATGTGCGTAGCCATATTTTTCTACCTTTTCATGTACTTGTTTTAATGGTAGAAGCGCATTTATTTCTTCTAAATTCACATCGTTATCAAACTTCCATTGATTGGTGGTTCGTTGTTTAACTCCGTGTCGTTCATAAATTGCTCTAATAAATTCTCGCCAACCAATTACTTGCCTTATGAAACCCTCTATACTTGAAAAGGGTATTTCTGGATGTTCTTCATAATACTTTAATACTTCATCTATCACATAATCTGGTTGCAATAATCCAATGTTTAAAGCGCAAGAAAGTAAAGCATGATTTACAAAAGGTTGGTCAAAATTAAGTGCATCTTGATACGGTCCATACCCACTCATTCTGTATTCCAAAAAATGTATAAACGATTCTCTGGCATCTTCAAAGTTTACAGGGTAAATAAAGTTTTCAAAACTTCCTGGGTTATTTGGAAAGTTATCTAAAACATATTCTTTTGCCTTTTCTATATATTGATTCTTGTGGGTTGTCCATGGTGTTGGAGCAACATAATTTTTTGGTAAAGCCTTTCTATTTTCGGCATCAAAACTCCACTTTCCGTGCAATGGCTTATTGTTTTCTACTAAAATCTGAAGGCGTTTACGTTGCTTTTGATAATAACTTGCCATTAAATAATTATCGCTTTCCTCACCTAACATTTCCTCGTTTTGCTTGCGCGTAGTAAGGAAGTTTGGGTTTTCGTATTGCACAATTTTCAAATCAAATTTCGCTGCATACCGCTTAATTCGCTTGCTTAACAAAAAGTCAACAGGGTCACAAAAATGAATTTGCTTCACGTTTTCATCGTACAAATTCTTCTTAAAAAGGTTTTCAATGCCTTGGTAATCCGACTGCTCTATATAGGTTACCCGTAACCCTTTGTTCTGTAAGTAATCTGCGTAAAACTTCATTGTTGCTCTATGAAGCACTAATTTCTGCTTATGAAAAGGTTGTTTTGTAAAAAACAAATCATCTTCTATTATAAACACCCTTCTCGATTTATCTAAGCATGGATTTTCCTCGTACAATTGATGTGGAAAAACAAGTGTAATATTTTCTGTCATGATTTCTTTAATTTCTTAACCATACTTTTTCGTGTTCCCTTTCAGGGTCGTATCTCTCTTGTTGCCAGTCAACATCAAATTTTCTTCCCCCTTTCGGGTCATTCCCTACCCCAACAATGTATAGCCAATTTCCATAATTGCTATAAACATCGTAATCTACCAACGTGTGTTCAAACCATGCAGCACCATATCTCCAATCTATTCCCAAATCATGAAATAAAAAGCTAGCAACATTTTGTCTTCCTCTATTGCTCATGAATCCTGTGTGATTTAGCTCTTTTAGATGTGCATTAACAAAGGCAGAAGTTGTATTACCTGAGCACCAATTTGAAAAAACATCCAGCTTTTGTCTGAACCTGAGCGATTTGCCATTTAATCCAGAAATAAAGAATAATTTATCTCCATTCTTCTTACCTATGTATCTAAAGAAATCGCGCCATAAAAGTTCAAACCACATCCAGTAGGTGCCGTCATTTGCTTTTACTTCATTCTCAAACCTTCTTATCTCTTTCATAATTTGGTTTGGACTTAAACTACCATTTGCCAGCCAAGCGCTAAATTTCCCCGAGTAATCTATTCCCACAGAGCCATTGCGTTTTACTTTGTAATTTAAGAGCTCTTTAGACTCAAACAGATAGTAATTTAACCTTTCTAAGCCTTGCGTTTCTCCTCCTTTGAATTTAAATGCAGCACGCGTATCGAGTGTTCGGGTAGACATTTTAATCTGCGAAAAAACCTGTGGAGGTTTAGGTAAAGTTTCTGGCACCGGCAATGTAGCAAAGGTTGTGTTGTCTCTTTTCTTTTCTATTTTATTTCTAAATGAACTAAAACCATTCGGAAATTTTTCGAACGGAAAAGGTAAAGAAGTAGGATGAATCAGAAATCCTCCTTCATAGGCATCTACATCCTCAATATTCAAAGCCTTGATTACATTTCTTTGTTCCTCTTTCTCTTCGGTTGCATAGCCCAGCTCAAAACTTAACGACNCTTGGTTCTTAGTAACCAAATCTTCAATAATCTCGGCTGGGTTACCTACTCTAACAAGTAAGTCATTCCCTCTTTTGCGCAAATTCCGTTGTAAATCGTACAGTGTTTCTCTCAAAAACTGTAATCGATTTAAGCCTTGTTTTCTAAAACCTAATGCTTGGTTATCCCATTGCACATACTGAACTTCTTTTGGGTTTAAAACATAAACGCAAACTAACGTATCGCATTCATCCAATTTTTGTAAAAAAGGCTGATCATGCAAACGAAGATCGTTTCTAAACCAATGAATATGTGTTTTTTTATAGTTCATCTTGATTAACATGTATTTTACTTATCTGACTTGCCATATATCGCGTCTGGGTTTGTTGTTTTACTGAATGAATTAGATCTCTGGCTATTCTACCGTCTTTTTCAACATCACAAATAGGTGGAAAATAATCTTCTTCTAAATCAAAATCTTCCATTAGCGCTTCCATTGGAGTCATTTTCCAAGGCTCAATTGCTAAATGAGGAGCTAGATTATTCAACTCTGGCACCCATTTTTTTATAAATTTCGCTTCAGCATCATGGTCAAGTGCCTGCTTGGTTGGATTATAGGTTCTTATGGTATGATAACCTACTGTACCTGCTTGCATTTGGAGTTGTGGATAATGAATACCAGGTTCAAAATCTAAAAACATATTTGCCAAATGCGGAGCGATAGCTTGCCATGGTTGCAATAGATGATGTGTCCACATAGAAACNAACATCGCACGCATTCGAAAGTTGATATATCCGGTTGCATTTAAACATCTCATGTTAGCATCTACAAGTGGTATGCCTGTTGTTCCTGATATAAATCTTTGCAGATACTCTTTGTTCAGAGTGTGCCGAATACCATTATAGGCTGGGTTATGATTTTCAAATTCTATTCTAGGCTCAGACTCTAATTTTTGAATAAAATGACAGTGCCAATATAAGCGCGATTTAAAATTTTGTAAGTCGCGTTTATTCGAAGGGTTTGTTTTGGCCTTTTTATGGATAGACTGCACTATTTCTCTAACTGAGATAGTTCCCCAAGCAATATGCGCTGAGAGTCGGCTACAATAAATTCTACTGGTTGCAGGCTTAGAAATATTTTTTGAATATCTTTTGTATCGATTTGTTAAAAATGATTTAAGTAAGTCTACAGCATGGGTTCTTCCACCTTCTTGCATAGAAATATGCTCATTAGCTAACTCAAATAAAACGGGAAACTGCTTTACTAATTTATCTGGCAATTGACCTACTACCATTTGAGAGAGATTCGGTGTTTGCACCTTGGATTCCATAAAATTATCCCATTCTACTTTCCAGTTATTACGGTTCTTTCGTCCTCTATTTACACCTTGTTGTTTAAATTCTAGCCAGTCTATTTTTTGTTCTTTGCACCATTTTTTTAGTTGTAAGTCTCTAACGAAAGTTGAGCCAACTCCAGTTTCTTGATGAGATAAAATTCTAAATGCGCCTAGTTCTTTATAAAGGGCTTTAAAAAACGGTAAAGCGTCTACTTCCAAAAGATGAACTTTAGCTCCGTATGGTTGAAGCACTCTATTTAAGTCTACAATAGACTCAAGCATAAACTTAAAATGTCTATTGCTATACTTTTGATGGTTTAAAAGCATGGGTTCTAAGAGAAATAAAAATACAAGCGGTTGACCAGAATCAATCGCAGTTTTTAGCGGAGCGTGATCGAATACTCTAAAATCTCTTTTTAACCAAACAATTTGTACCATAAATGCTGTATTATTGGAACATATTTTGGAAGTAATGGTTCTTTCTACATGGCTTTAAGCAGTGATTTAATTGAAAGAATGGAAGACTCGTCTCCAATATTACACTTGTTAAGCTTAGACACTTAAAGCAATAAAAATAAAAACTACAGCTGTACAAATAAATATATTGTTACTCCGCTTTCAATTCTTATAAATTGTTGAGATTTCTTTTATGGAAATCGTGTAGAAAATTTCTAGTTTTAAGATGAACTTATTAACCCAAAAACGAGTTTAATAAACGGAGCAATTTTTCGATTTTGTTTGCGATTTTCATTTCTTTATTTTTGGGAAAAAGTTGGAAATGAAAATATATCACAACCCAAGATGTTCTAAAAGCAGGCAGGCCTTAGCAATTCTGGAAGAAAACGGAGTAAACGCAGAAATTATAGAATATCTGAAAGATATTCCGACTGCTGAAGAGCTTTCTGAATTAATTAAAAAGTTGAACATTTCTCCTGAAGAGTTAGTACGAAAATCAGAAAAAGATTTTAAAGAAAACTTTAAAGGCCAAACACTTACAGATAAACAGTGGGTAGAAGCAATGATTGAATTTCCAAAACTAATAGAGCGTCCTATTGTAGTAAAAAACAATAAGGCGGTTCTCGGAAGACCTCCCGAAAATGTTTTAAGCCTACTGTAAAAGCAACTCACAATTTTATTGTATAAGTCAAACCCAATTATTAACTTTAGTAACCAATTTATAATTAAACCTTATGCAAATAAACCGAAAACGGAAGTCGGACAGGTGTACTGTTTGTAACTCTCCCCTAAATGGTAGAAAAGATAAAGTCTTCTGCGGAAGAGAGTGTCAGAATTTACACCATAAAGAAACGAAAGAAGCTATCTACTATTTAACAGAAAGAGAGAGCAAAAGAGTGAGAAGAAACTGCGTTATACTAGAAGGTGTAGTAACCGATAGAATAAAAAAGATAAAAATTGACAGTGACGCGTTGTTTGAACACGGATTTGATCTAAACAGCTTTGAAAATGAGAATTGGAAGGGAAATAAACGAATTCGTTACATCGGTCCGTTCGCCTTTTGGCTTCTTAAAAATGGAATGATATGTATAAAAAGACGAAAAAAATCTTGGATAAAAAATCCTCAAATTTTGAGAAGGTGGGAAGTTGAATTTCTGTGGTTAAAAAATGAGGAAAATACGGTTTACAATAAAATAGAACTTGATGAATCTTTAAATTCTGAAAGCATTTTAACAGTTATACCCTTTAAATACAAAGCTTCGAAACACATAACGGATTACTTATTACAACGAAATCTGTCTTCAAATAATCCGCACTACAATTCTGCTCCAACCTAACGTAAAACATTCTAAATCGTATAATTTAGGTTGTTTTTAGACCACTGCATGACTGGATAAATTTCTATTTTGAGTAGAAAGAAGAACTTTTAATGCAAAATTTTAAAACTTAACGCATAAAAAAAGACACCACTAGGGTATCTTTATACTTCTATGCAAATATTTTACTTATTTACTTATTCTCTTCTTCGTCTTCAAAAACTCGTTTTGGACGCAATTTTTCAAAAGCTCCAAGAGTAATCCAATAAGGAACTGCAAATCCTAGTAAAAAAGTTAATAACCAAGTTGCCATTCCAATTAAAAGTAAAAATATTACTATACCGACTACACTCATTTTTTTGTCTTTTGTTTATAAAATGTAAAATTACAAATTAATTTAATTTATTCACTAGCATCTATGTATCATTTTTGATAGAACTTACAAAATTCATTAAAAAACAGAAATAAAACAAGAGTATAGTACTCAATAAAACGATAATGTAACAAAAATGAACACTGTAGTTTTCAATTCAAAACCTTATTTTTGTTCCAATTAAACAGACACACATAAACATCCAAGTAAAATGGAATACAGAATAGAAAAAGATACAATGGGCGAGGTAAAAGTACCTGCAGATAAATACTGGGGAGCCCAAACCGAACGTTCTCGCAATAACTTTAAAATCGGTCCNGCTGGCACTATGCCTATTGAAGTTGTTCACGGTTTTGCCTTTCTAAAGAAAGCTGCTGCACATGCAAACTGCGAATTAGGTGTACTTTCAGAAACCAAAAGAGATCAGATTTCAGGGGTGTGCGACGAAATTTTAACGGGTATGCACGACGATCAGTTTCCATTAGTGATTTGGCAAACTGGATCCGGAACCCAGTCAAACATGAACTGTAATGAAGTAATTGCTAACAGAGCGCACGTTATTGCAGGAAAAAAACTGGGAGAAGGAGAAAAAACACTACAACCGAATGACGACGTAAACAAATCACAATCTTCAAACGATACTTTCCCTACCGGAATGCATATCGCATGTTACAAAAGAATTATTGAAACAACCATTCCAGGGGTTGAACGATTAAGAGATTCTCTACAACAAAAGTCAGAAGCATTTAAGGACATCGTTAAAATAGGTAGAACACACTTAATGGATGCTACACCTTTAACGATTGGTCAAGAATTTTCTGGTTATGTTTCACAATTAAACCACGGACTAAAGGCTTTAAAAAATACGATGGCTCATTTGTCTGAATTAGCTTTAGGTGGTACTGCCGTTGGAACAGGTATTAATACACCAAAAGGGTACGATGTGCTGGTAGCAAAAAAAATTGCTGAGTTTACAGGTTTGCCATTTATTACGGCGGAAAATAAATTCGAAGCACTTGCAGCACATGATGCTATTGTAGAAACACACGGTGCGTTAAAACAAATTGCCGTTTCATTAAATAAAATTGGTAATGATATTCGTATGATGGCATCCGGACCTCGTTCTGGAATTGGTGAGTTAATAATTCCAGCAAACGAGCCGGGGTCTTCAATTATGCCAGGTAAGGTAAATCCTACCCAGTGCGAAGCTCTAACTATGGTTTGTGCTCAAGTAATGGGTAATGATGTTGCTATAACAGTAGGCGGAACTCAAGGTCACTACGAATTAAACGTATTTAAACCAATGATAGCAGCAAACTTATTGCAATCTGCCCGCCTAATTGGTGATGCTTGCGTTTCTTTTGCCGAAAATTGTTCTGATGGAATTGAGCCAAACCAAGCTCGAATTGATGAACTTGTAAATAACTCGTTAATGCTAGTAACTGCATTAAATACAAAAATTGGTTACTATAAAGCAGCAGAAATTGCAAATACAGCACACCAAAATGGTACTACATTAAAACAAGAAGCCGTTGCATTCGGATACCTTACTGAAGAAGAATACGATCAATGGGTTGACCCAAAAAAAATGATTGGTTCGTTGTAAATGGATAAACGATTGGAAATAAAAAAGGTCTTTCATTACGTTGAAAGACCTTTTTCTTTGTTTCTACTTTATCATTTATCTTGTCTATAAGGAAATGTTTTAGCTATTCTCCTATTTATAAATTCTACCATTTCTGTAGAAGTTGTGTTGTAATCTATTTCTTGCTTTATTGCATAAGTGTAAAGTGTACTTTGATCCTTTCTATTAATAATTGAGCTTGAGACATCAATGTCATTTGTTTTATCGATGTTCATCGGAACGTTATCTGTTATCGTACCAAGACCAGGTATGTTATCCAAAATTTCTTGACCTAAATCAATTCCAAATGAAGCTAAATCAGAAAGATATCGTGTTTTTTGAACACGTGTTTTTTGAACAGCATCTACCCCTAATAAATCTGCCATTTTTACAGGATTTTCTTTCGAAGCTTGCTCTAAAGTCATCCCACTTTTTAAAATTAAATCGTTTGTAATATCAAAGTTTTGAACTTCAATATTTATTGGCCTTTTACCTCCATTCGTACTCGTTAAAATTTGATTGTAAAGCGAAATTTGAAACGCTACACGTTCCGCATCTATTAATTGATTTAGTTGTTGATCCGTTAAGTTACTTGGCTTTTTACCAGTTGTAATTACATCAAACGGAAGTATTGCTATTGTTTTGTGAGCTTCTGTTTTTTGACCAAAATCTTGGTGTACATAATAGTTCTTACATCCGAATAATACGGCCGTAAACATCAAAAGTGCAACTATCTTTTTCATCTTTTTTTATGTAAATTTAAACAAATGATTAAATAAAAAGGAAGACCAACCTGTAAAAGTCGACCTTCCTTTGTATGAGGCAAAATTAACTTTTCCTTACTGTAGTCTAAAATTAATGGGCTGACGAACATAAGTTCTCACTTTTTCGCCATCTTTAATTCCTGGAATCCAGTTTGGAAAGGAACGCACTACGCGTTTTGCTTCGCGATCTAAATCTTTGTCTACGCTATGTACAACTTTTATATTCGTTACACGGCCATCTTTCTCTACGATAAACTCAACGTAAACTTTTCCTTGAACACCAAATTGTCTAGCCATTTCTGGATATTCAACCTTCCCTTTAATGTAGTTGAAAAGTTCTGTTTTTCCTCCAACAAATTGAGCTTCTATATCCGGAAATCGAGAAGCTCCCATATCTACAGTTGGCTTTGAACCTAAACTCAAGTTAAAATTATCACCGAGTATTGGCTTACCAAGTGTTATGGTTGCATTTACAGAACTTTGAGTCTGTGTGTTTTGATTTTGAACTTCTGTTTGATTTTCATCTATCAAATCCAATGTTATGGCATTACTCTGTTGCTGCTGAAACACGGGTTCATCTTCTGGAAGTTGTTCTGGAATTTGCTGTACAAGTTCTATCGGTATATCCGACTTATCTTGTAGCCTATTCATAGATTCTACAACCGTTAATGGATCTCTCCAAGTAAAAGCAGTAAGCATAAGTCCACCTGCTACTAACATTCCTATTTGCAAATAAGCAAACCTGTTTCTTTCCAAGTCTATCTTGGCATTTTTTTTCGCGATCATAATTATATATTTTAAATTATGATTACTTAAATTCAAGTTTTATGCCAAAAGCTGCAAGGCAACAAACACAAAGGATTGATGAGGAAGAAAATGTTAAGATTTGTTAATGCATCAGGAAGTAAAAGAGCTAACTTTAAGATAAAGAAGCTGTAAATATAAATTTTCTAAACACCCTGCAAAGTAGTGAGCTTAAAGTAATGGCCTTCTTGTGCTATTAATTGCTCATGCGTACCGCGCTCAGCTATTTCTCCTTTTCTTAAAACAATAATTTCATCTGCATTTTTAATGGTTGAGAGTCTGTGCGCAATAACCAAAGAAGTTCTATTCTTCATTAAATTATCTAAGGCGTCTTGCACCAATTTCTCACTCTCTGTGTCAAGTGCAGAAGTTGCTTCGTCTAGTATCATAACAGGCGGATTCTTTAAAACAGCTCGCGCTATACTAACTCTTTGTTTTTGTCCGCCAGACAATTTATTACCTCTTTCTCCAATATTTGTGTTATAACCTTCTTCTAACTCACAAATAAAGTCATGTGCATTAGCAATTTTTGCAGCGTGCATAATGTCTTCGTCAGTTGCTTCTGGCATACCAAAAGCAATGTTATTTTTTACCGTATCGTTAAAGAGAATGGATTCTTGACTCACAATACCAATCTGTGAACGTAAATCAAACAATGTAAACGCGTTAATATTTATACCATCAAATAAAATTTCGCCCTTACTGACATCATAAAAACGAGGTAAAAGATCTGCTAAGGTAGATTTTCCACTGCCAGACTCACCAACAAGTGCTATTGTTTTGCCCTTCGGAATAGTAAAGGAAACATTGGATATTACTTTCTCTTCTTTGTAGGCAAATTCAATATTTTTAAACTCGATTTCTTTTTCTAATAGCTTGATCTCTTTCGGCGTTACTGGATCAAGAATTTTCTCATCTGCCAACAATGTTTCGTCTATTCTGTCTTGAGATGCTTTGGCTTTATTCAAATTACCAATATTTTTTGCTACTGATTGAATGGGAACTAATAATTGAGAGAATACAATAATAAAACCTAAAAATTCTTTTCCGGTCAAAGCGCTATTGACTCCATCATCTAAAATCATTGAACCTCCAAACCAAACTATACCAATCATTACAGCTGCACCTAAAAACTCGTTTAATGGCGAACTTAAATCTCTTTTTCTAAAAGTTTTAGTAACTAATTTTTGATGCTTTAAATTAATTTTAGAAAATTTTTCTACCGCGTCATCTGTTGAGTTAAACGCTTTAACAATTCTGATTCCACCCAAATATTCATCTAAAAAAGAAAATAATACGCCAAGTTGTTCTTGTCCTTTCTTAGCTGTTCGCTTTAAACTTTTTGCAATTCTAGAAATCACAAAGGCAGACAAAGGCAAAAGTATAAAGGAGAATAAGGTAAGACTCGGACTCCAATAAACCAAAACTGAAACATTAATTAATATGGCTATTGGATCTCTAAAAACTAATTCTAACATAGCTACAACTGCTACTTCTATCTCATTTACATCTGCATTCATGCGCGACATTAAATCTCCCTTTCTTTCTTCCGTAAAAAAAGACATTGGCAAACGCATTGACTTTGCAAACATTTCATTTCTATAGTCTCTAACAACCGCCATTCTAAGCTGCGATTGATGGTAAACGGCCAAATAACGAAAAAAGTTTTTCAAAAAAAATGCAATCAAAACAGAACAACATACAAAAAGCAAGGCTCCTTTTGGATCATTAGCAACCATTTCTTGCATGAAAAATTGATAGGAACTTCCTAAATATTCAAAAAAACCTGAAATACCTTCTCCTACAATCGGTTCAGTAATACGCGCCGTTTCATCAGATTCTGTTGGAAATATAAGTTGTAAAAACGGTACAAATAAAACCAATGAAACAAGATTAAATATTACGTACAGTAAATTAAAAATAACCGTTAGAATTGCAGCCGTTTTGTACCGAAAACTTGCCTTGAAAATAGTTTGAATCTGACTCATAATGTTGATACAAAGATATACATAAGTATCAAGTTTAATCTTACTCTTATTAATTTGTATACAATACTTCTTATGCAAAAGTATTTACTTTGTTCATTAGTGTTACTTTTGTGGTATGGGAACAGTGCGTCAAAATAAAATAGAACAAGTAATACAACAAGAAATCTCTGGAGTGCTTCAAAGAAATGCACGAGAATACTGTCTTGGTGCTATGGTGAGTGTAACTGTGGTTAGGATAACTCCCGATTTATCTTTAGCAAGAACCTACTTAAGCATTTTTGCTGGGCCTAGTAAAGAAGAGGTCTTGGCCGAAATTAGAGAGCATAAAGGACAAATTAAATCAGAATTAGGTAAAAGATTAAAAAACATGCGCAAAATGCCTGAACTCGATTTCAAAATTGATGATTCGCTAGATTATGCCATGGAAATAGACCAGCTTTTGAAAAAATAATTTTGAACCTTCCCTTTTATATAGCCAAACGATATTTTAAATCTAAAAAATCTAAAAATATCATACACCTCATCTCGAGAATTAGTGTAATTGGCATTTTTGTTTCTACGGCAGCCTTGGTTATTCTGCTTAGTGCCTTTAATGGTATAGAACAGATGGTTACAAAATTGTATACAGATTTTGATGCAGATCTTACCATACGTAGTGAAAAAGGAAAAACATTTAATCAAAATTTTCTCGATTTTTCTAAAATTAAAGCGGTAAACGGAATTACCAACTACACAAAAGCTGTAGAAGAAGTTGTTATTTTAAAACATCAGAAAAAATATGTTAATGCTTCGCTTATTGGGGTAGACACTAATTTTCTTTCTATGGCTAACATGAAAGATCATCTGGTAGATGGCTCAGCTGCTTTTTACGATGATGAACAACCTCAAGCTTTATTTGGAGCTGGATTATTAGACAAACTAGATGGCTACATACCACAACGTTTTGCAAAAGAAACTATTCTTTTCCACGTACCATTAAGAGATGGAAAGCTTAGACCTGGAAAATCTCCTATGAGCAAAAGAATTATAAATGCAGGAGGTAGGTTCACCTACAATAGAGAGGTGGATAATCAAATTGTACTAGTACCCTTATCACTTGGAATAGAAATGCTAAATTATAAAGAAGATATAACGGCAGTATACCTTTCTGTTGATTCTACTCAAAACTTAAGTGTTGTTAAACGAAACTTACAAAAAATATTACCCAATAACTTTTCAGTAAAAACAAACTTCGAAAAAAATGAGCTTATTTTTAAAACAAGTAAATCAGAAAGACTGATTGTTCTGGTTATTTTGTTATTCGTATTCATTTTATCTTCCTTTAACCTTGTTGCTTGCATTACTATGCTCTACGTAGAAAAGAAAAAAGACATCAAAACGCTTTATAGCATGGGAATAGATAAAAAATCTATTTTTAATGTTTTCTTTTATGAAGGACTTCTTATTAGTGGTAAAGGAATAATTCTAGGTTTACTGGTTGGTTACGCTATTTGTTTCTTTCAAGTCTACTTTCAACCCTTAGAAATGCCAAACTCCGGAGGAGAACATTTCCCTATCGTACCCACCTTAACAGATGCTTTTCTAATTCTCATATCTGTTTCTACACTAGGTATTTTATCTTCTTACCTACCTACAAAACTTTTGTTTAGAAAACATAACACCAACTACTTTTTTAAGCAATAACTAGTTTCAATTAGTTGCTTCTTTTGCAGAAAATAAATACAAAGGATTATTCAGATAGGTTGATCCCAATGTAGGATGTTCTACTTTTAGCTTACCCCGCCAGTTAGATTTTAAACAAACAGAACTAACTAAATCTAATTGTTCATATCCAAAAAATTGAAAAGAATAGTCGGTTCTTCTCTTTAAACCTTCTACCGTTAGTTTGCCATTTTTCCAATCTAATAAAAGTGGTTCTTTATACGCCTTCTCTTCTTGCACACAATTACTCAGATTTATTCGGTTATCAAGATTGCTTGTATCTGGATATAAGGCTGTTTCAATGTTAAAGGTTTTGTTGTGTATATATCCAGTAGATAAAGCTCCACTCTTACTAACAATATATTGCATCTCTTTTAAACTTTTACCATTACTCTTTTTGTTTTTTGTTTTTACTTTTATTTTCTCCCTTCCTTGCTGGTACAAACTGTCTGAAAAAAGTTGTTGTGCTATTTCTGCATTGAAAAAATTATTTAAGGCTGTTACTATTGACCAACTTTGGCGTTCGTCTACAATATGATCAGGACCGTAGTAGTAAGAATACCAAGTATTAAAACCAGCCAAACCAATACTACCGGCAATGTCGCCAGACTGATTCATATTGAAAACCTATAACTTTATCATGTTTTTATTGAAATCAAAAAATCTTTTTATTTTTATATTCAGTTTAAAATTACTTTCATGAAAAAAAGATTTTCAATATGTTTCATCTTTACCGTTACTTTAGCTTTTTCATTATTTGGTCAATTTACCACAAATATCGGAGATAAATCGGAAGAGTCATCATCGATATCTCTAACATTATCCCATCGTTTTCAAAATTATAAGTCCTCAGGTTTACACAAAAATGACCATTATGACAGAAGCATAAACTCCCCTAAATCTGTCAAAATATTAGATGCGAAAAAAAAGTTTTACATCCATTCGCTTGAGGGTTATACTACATCGGTATATAGTTTAGGAAATTTTAAACTTCTAAAAACCATTGAGCATAAGTTTAACGAAACAAATAAAGCAGTATTTCAAGACACCTTTTATTTCAAGCAAGATTTTCGAACAAAATCAAAAGATTGGAATACCTTTAAAGGTAAACCTGTAGAAAGTTGTTTTTCACATAACGGCAAATACCTTTGGGTTACATATTACAGAAGGTCATATGATGCTAATGCTATAGACCCTTCAGCTGTTTGTATTATTGATACAGATATTGATAGCATTGTTCGCGTTATACCAACTGGACCATTGCCCAAGATGATTACTTGTTCACCTGACAATAAGCATATCGCTATCTCTCACTGGGGAAATAATACAATTGCATTAATAAATATTGAAGGAAGTAACCCTACAGAATTTCATTATGTTTCTAATATACTTGTAGACAGAGAAATGAAGCTGGACTTTCAACAAAACGAAAAAGTGAATAGAGACCAAGGGTGTGGGGCCTGCTTAAGAGGAACCATTTTTACGTATGATTCAAAGTATCTGTTAATCGGTAAAATGGGCGGAGCGTCTATTGCAATTGTAGATGTAGAAAAAATGAGATACCTTGGGGACATTAAAGGTATGAGAGCGAACCTTAGGCACTTAATCATAAACAACGGCTGGTTATATCTAAGTATTAACAAATACGGCTACATACAGCGCACTCCGCTAATCAAATTTATCGCTCATGTTGAAAAAATGGATGAACCTTATAAAAATTGGGAGGAAGTATATGTAGGGACAGGTGCAAGAACTATTGAAACTACGTCAGATGGAAAGTTTATATTTGCTTGTATCAACAATGAGTCAAAATTGGTTGTTGTAAATACTGAAACCTTTGAAGTTGAAACAAAAATTCAAGTAGATAGCTATCCAGTTGGTCTTGCCTTATCTAAAGATAATCAATGGGCAATCACAACATCTCAAGGAAAGTCATCAAAAGGAGGGAACAGTGTGTGTGTATTTAAAATTAATTTGTTTTAACTTTGTGAGATGCTAAAAACTTTAGCTATTCTATTTTTTATGATTTGCACTTTAAGTTCATTTGCAGATATCTTCTCTTTACATCATCACAACGATTCAATTAATGCCTCTCCACAAACGAATTATGACAAAATTGACTCAGTTTTAATAAGTAGTTTATCTGGATATAGTATAGATAAGGATTTAATCACTTGCTATCCGTTGTATGAAAAAATTCTGGAGTGGATGGGAACGCCATATCGTTTTGGGGGTAATTCAAAAAAAGGTATAGATTGCTCTCGTTTGGTAATCCAACTTACGAATGGGATTTACTATGATTCAATAAATGGCAGTGCAGCAACGTTGTATGAGGCGTCCTATAAATTAGGAAGGGAAGAACTTTCGGAGGGAGATTTGATTTTTTTCAAAATTAACAAATCCTATGTCTCACATGTTGGTGTTTACCTACAAAATGACCTTTTTGTTCACGCAACCAGGGGAAAGGGGGTTATGGTAAGTTCGCTGACCGCACCATATTACAAAAAATATTTTTTTGGTGCTGGTAGGTGGATGACTAATTAATAGGTTCTGTCGAATTAATTATTTTTCATCAGTTTACTCAATTATCTATGTTATTTTAATATGAAACTTCTGGGTTCTGTGGGATTAATCAATTCTGATTCTGAAATATGGTGATTCGGGATGAATTATGCTGCTAAAGAACAAAAAATCTTGAACGTTGTTTTTCTCGTATCAGCGATTTGACCCTTCCTAATAATGTTGACAACCGATACCTGCCACGTTATGTTGTGCTGACTCAAACTGCTTGTGTAAACCGTCAAAGGAACGTTACCACTTAAGAGATAATGTTCTTTCGCATCTGTTTTTAAATTTACACAAAAAATTTAGATTTAATCAAAACTAATCATTATTTTCAAGAACCATTGTTTTCCAAAATCAATCATTATATAAGTCGTCATTTCAAATTACGTTTTAGCTTAAGTTATCGAGATATAGAAGAACTGATGGAAATACGTGGTGTAAAAGTAGGTCATGCAACAATTCAACGTTGGGTGTTCAAATTCACTCCTATACTAGACAAGGAATTTAGAAAACGAAAGAACCGAATAGGTATAAGTTAGCGAATAGATGAAACCTATATCAAAGTTCAAGGAGATTGGCGTTATTTGTATCGAGNCGCTGACAATGAAGGAAATACAATAGACTTTCTATTAACCAAAGGAAGACAGCGTATGTCAGCCCAAAGTTTTTTTGATTAAGGCAATTGAGCATAATTGGAAACCTCGAGTGATAAACATAGACAAAAGTGGTTCAAATTCAAGTGCCATTCGGGTTTGTAACAAACGTGTATTAGCAACAAATTCAAGAATTAGAATCAAGAAATGCAAATACCTAAACAATATAATAGAACAAGATCACCGTTTTATCAAATGGCGAATTCAACAGGGGTTGTGGGATTTAAAGAATTTGAATCTGATACAAGAACCTTATCAGGTATCGAAGTTGTCAGAATGGTTAAGAAAAATCAGTTAATTAGTCAAGATAAAACTGTATTTAAATCGTTCATGTCATTAGCCGCTTAGAATTAAAAAATAAGAGTACNTTTAAATTCATGTCCAACCGATACGACAGAACCCAAGTTTAATACGCTACGAATCAAGCTGTAGAAANTAAAAAAAAGGACTCATGGTCCTTCTTTACTTAATCAAATGATTTGTTCGAATTTTTACTCATTTCTAACAGCCTTTCGTACTGCTCTGGCGATAAATCTGAATGGTAAAAGGAGATCGGATTTACTTTTTGTCCGTTCTTTTCTACTTCGTAATGTAAATGCGGACCAGTAGATTTACCTGTTGAACCTACCAGACCGATTAAATCTCCGCGTTTTACCTTATCTCCAACCTTCACTTTAAATTTACTTAAATGCGCATATCGTGTTTTATATCCAAACCCATGGTCAATTACAATTTCTTTACCATAACCCCAAGAGTTTACGGTACACTCTACTACCTTTCCGTCTCCAGTTGCATAAACATCTGTTCCTAAATCAGCGGTAAAATCCATTCCCCAGTGCATTTTTCTAGTTTTATACACTGGATCTACACGCCAGCCGTATCCGGATGCCATACGCGTTAAATCTTTGTTGTTTACGGGTTGAATGGCTGGTAAGGAAGCTAAACGTGCTTCTCTGTCTTTAGCCACAGACAATAATTGCTGAAAAGAAATGGATTGTGCATAAAGCTTTGATTTCACCTCATCAATAAGTTGGTTCGTAACCTTAATCACTTCTGTATTTTCAGTTGCTTCTAAATACTCGTATTTATTTGAACCTCCAATACCCATTTTTCTCAACTCGTCTGGAAATGCATCTGCATAAAGTGCGATTCGGTACAATTCTTCGTCTCGCTTTTTAATGTCGTCTGCAACTTTTGAAATGATTTCTGATTTGCGTTTTAATTTTTCTACCTCTTTATTAAAGAAATCTACTTTAGCTTTTAACTCTTTCTCTCTAGGTGTCTCTACGCTTGTTTCTAATAAAAAAGCCAATCCAATACCTATAAATATACTCGGAGCAATAAAAATTAATCCTTTTAGTATTCTTTGTCCTACAGAAGATTTGGCTTCTTCGTAGGATAACGTTTTGGGATTGTACTTATATTTTGTCTTTGACATCTTTCTTTTAAAAAACAGTTCAAAATTATACAAATAATCTAACTTTGCGTTGTTGTTAACAATGCTTAACAACTATATAACAAGTGATAATTAAGTACTTAACTCATGACAGTTCAAGAAATTAGAAGTCAGTTTTTAGCGTTTTTTGAGTCGAAAAAACACCAAATCGTAGAATCTGCACCTATGGTGATTAAAAATGATCCTACTTTGATGTTTACCAATGCCGGAATGAATCAGTTTAAAGATTATTTCCTCGGTCATTCTTCCCCAACTAATACAAGGGTTGCAGATACACAAAAGTGTCTTCGTGTTTCTGGAAAGCATAATGATTTAGAAGAAGTTGGAGTGGATACTTACCACCATACAATGTTCGAAATGCTTGGGAATTGGTCTTTTGGAGATTACTTCAAAAAAGATGCTATTGATTGGGCTTGGGAACTTTTAACAGAAGTATATAAAATAGACAAATCACAACTGTATATAACCGTTTTTGAAGGAGACAAAGAAGATGGTACTGACTTAGATACAGAGAGCATAGAATTATGGAAAAAACACATAGCTGAAGATAGAATAATTCTTGCCGATAAAAAAGATAACTTTTGGGAAATGGGAGATGTTGGGCCGTGCGGACCATGCTCTGAAATTCATGTTGATATTAGAAATGCTGCCGAAAGAGCGAAAGGAGACGGTAGAGAGTTAGTAAACAAAGACGATCCTCATGTGATAGAAATTTGGAACTTAGTTTTCATGCAATATCAACGAATGGCAAACGGTAAACTAGAAAAATTACCGGCTACACATGTAGATACTGGAATGGGTTTAGAAAGACTAGCCATGGTTCTTCAAGGAAAACAATCAAACTATGATACAGATCTTTTTCAAGCATTAATTCAACCGTTAGAAAAAATTTCTGGTTTTACCTACGGTAGGCAAGAAGAGGTTGATATTGCACTTCGCGTAATTGCAGATCATGTGCGTGCCATTGCTTTTTCTATATGTGACGGACAACTACCTTCAAATACGGGTGCAGGCTATGTAATTAGAAGAATTCTTCGAAGAGCCGTGCGATATGGATATTCTGTGTTGAATTTGAAAGAATCTTTTATGGCAGAGTTGTCTAAGGTATTAGTTGCTCAAATGGGAGATGCATTTCCGCAATTAAAATCACAAAAAGAGCTTGTAGAGAAAGTAATTAGAGAAGAGGAAAATTCTTTTTTTAGAACCCTAGAGCAAGGTTTGAAACGCATAGAAACAAGCATAGAAAAAACCAAATCTGAAGGAAAAACAGAGATCGCAGGAGAAGAAGTATTTGAATTGTATGACACCTTTGGATTTCCAATAGATTTAACTTCTTTAATTGCAGCTGAAAATAAACTTAGCATAGATGAAAAAGGATTTAATACTGCATTAAATAGACAAAAAGAACGCGCTAGAGCTGCCACGGCTATGAGCTCAGAAGATTGGGTAATCTTAGCGGATGACGAAACAACTGAATTTATTGGATACGATAACTTATCGGCAGACATACAAATCACCAAATACAGAAAGGTTTCTCAAAAGAAAAAAACATTTTACCAACTCGTGTTTAATTATACTCCATTTTATGCTGAGGGTGGTGGACAAGTTGGCGATACAGGATACGTAGAAGAAAACGGAAACAAAACCGCTGTTTTTGACACTAAAAAAGAGAATAATTTAATTATTCATTTAGTGGAAAAGTTGCCAAAAAATATATCTGCAAAATTTACTGCGGTTGTAAACCATAAAAAGCGAGAATTATCGGCAGCCAATCATTCAGCTACTCACTTATTGCATCATGCTTTAAGAAGTGTTTTAGGTACACATGTAGAACAAAAAGGTTCTCTAGTTAATCCAAATTATTTGCGTTTTGACTTCTCTCACTTTTCTAAAGTAAGCGATGATGAATTAGAAAAAATTGAAGCACTGGTTTCTGCCGAAATTAGAAGTAATATTAATTTAGACGAACATCGTGCTGTACCCATGAATACGGCACAAGAGTTGGGTGCTTTGGCTTTATTTGGAGAGAAATATGGTGACCTTGTTCGAGTGATTAAATTTGGTAATTCTGTTGAGCTTTGCGGAGGAACTCACGTCTCCTCTACAGGTAAAATTGGTTTGTTCAAAATCATATCAGAAGGTGCTGTTGCTGCTGGAGTTAGAAGAATTGAAGCCATTACAAATATTGCAGCCGAAGATTTTTACAAAGACAAAGCAAGTAAGGTAGAAACATTAAATGAGATTCTTAAAAACCCTAAAGATTTAACCAAAGCAGTAGGCGATTTAGTGGTTAAAAATAAGCAGCTACAAAAACAAATAGAGCAATTTCAAAAAGAGAAAGCAATGTTACTAAAGAGCGAGATTAAAAACGCGATTGAAAACATTAATGGAATCAATTTTATTGGAACTGAAGTAGAACTAGATGGCGGTAGTATTAAAGATATACTCTTTCAGTTAAAAGCTGAAACGGAAAATTTATTTGCTGTAATTGGTGGGAAAAACGACGGAATATGTACGCTAAGTATTATTGTTTCTGATAATTTAATTGCCGAGAAAGAACTAAATGCCGGAAACATAATTAGAGAAGCTTCCAAATTTATTCAAGGTGGTGGTGGTGGACAACCAGCCTTTGCAACTGCTGGAGGGAAGAATCCAGATGGATTAAAACAGGCGATTAACTTAGTAAAAGAAAAAATAAAGTAATGTTGTTCGCATTGAAAAAATAAATGAAAAGAATTTTAATCATAACGTACTATTGGCCTCCCAGCGGAGGAGCTGGGGTGCAACGCTGGTTAAAATTTGTAAAATACTTAAGTGAATTTGGGTATGAAGTTGTAGTTTATACTCCCGAAGAAGGAGAGTTTCCATCAGAAGATAAATCTTTGTTTAAAGATATACCAAGCAATGTGGAAATATTGAAAACTCCGATTTGGGAACCGTATGACTTATATAAAAAGTTTGTTGGTCAAAAAAAAACCGAAAAAGTAAACGCTGGTTTTATACAAGAATCTAAAAAACCCAAGAAATCACAAGGATTATCTGTTTGGGTAAGAGGAAACTTATTTATTCCTGATGCCAGAAAATTCTGGATTAAACCTTCTGTAAAATATTTGACTAATTACCTTAAAAACAATCCAGTTGATACGGTAATTAGTAGTGGTCCGCCCCACTCTATGCACATGATTGCTCTTAGCTTAAAAAATAAATTAAAAACGCATGCGCCAAAGTGGATAGCCGACTTTAGAGATCCATGGACAAACATAGATTACTATAAAGATTTAAAGTTAAGTACTTGGGCAGATAATAAACATAAACGTTTAGAGAAAAAAGTACTCGCAAAAGCAGATCAAGTAATCACAGTAGGAAAAACGCTCACAAAAGAACTAGAAAGTTTAGGTGCTAAAAACATTTCAACGATAACAAACGGCTACGATGCCGAAGATTTTACAGCTACACCAACCGCCAAGTTAGATGAAAAGTTATCTATTGCCCACATTGGTTCTATGAATAAAGATAGAAACCCTATACATCTATGGAAGTACTTGTCTAATCGGGTAAAAAGTGAAAAAAACTTTGCAGAACAGTTAGAAATAAAGCTAATTGGTAAGGTTGACATTGCTGTTTTAAATACACTAGAAAGTCTGCAGTTAAAGCCGTATATAAAACACATTAACTACCTACAGCATGACCAAGTAATTGAAGAACAGCAAAAAAGCAAAATTCTACTACTCGTGGTAAATAACACGCCAAACGCTAAAGGAATTCTAACAGGAAAAATGTTTGAGTACATGGCAGCTAAACGACCAATTTTAATGATTGGTCCGCCAGACGGAGATGCAGCAGAAATATTGAGCGAAGGGTTTGGAACCTGTTTTGATTTTGAAAACATGAATTTCGATAGCTTCTTTTCGCAAGATTTTAAGGTATGGAAATCCTCAGCAAATCCTGAAAAATATACACGAAAAGTACTTACTCAAAAGCTTGTTGAGCTATTTTAAGTAGCTATTTTACAGCTGGGTTTGCAAACATTTTCACATCTTTTGCGTCTATAACATCTCCAGACAAAATAACCAAACGCTCTGTAATGTTTCTCAGTTCTCTTATATTCCCTGTCCAATTCGTTTTCTTTAATTCTGCCAAAGCCGTATCATCCCACTTTTTTCTTGGAATACCGTGGTCTGCACAAACTAAGGTAAGAAAATACTCTGCCAATAAAGGTATATCCTCAGCACGTTCATTGAGCGATGGAACATGCATCAGTATCACGCCTAATCTATGGTACAAATCTTCTCTGAAACGACCTTCATCAATTTCTTTTCGTAAATCTTTATTTGTTGCAGCAACAACTCTCGCATTTATCTTAATGTTCTTTTCTCCTCCAACACGTTGTATTGTGTTTTCTTGAAGCGCTCTTAATACTTTCGCTTGCGCGTTGGCAGACATGTCTCCAATTTCATCTAAAAATATTGTACCGTCTTTTGCTAACTCAAACTTTCCTTTCTTTTGTTTAATAGCAGAAGTAAATGAACCTTTTTCGTGCCCAAATAACTCGCTCTCTATTAATTCTGATGGAATTGCAGCACAGTTTACTTCTATAAACGGACCTTCTTTCCTAGTAGAATTATCGTGTAATGATCTAGCTACAAGCTCCTTCCCTGTTCCATTTCCACCGGTTATTAAAACGCGTGCATCAGAAGGTGCAACTTTTTCTATCATCTCTTTGATTTTCAAAATTGCTTCGGTTTCACCAATAATTGAAGAACCTTTAAAACGTCGAACTGTTTTTTTTAACACTTCTTTCTCTTCTACCAAAGAAACTTTATCGCCAGCATTTCTAATCGTAACTAAAATACGGTTTAAATCTAAAGGCTTTTCTATAAAATCAAACGCACCTTTTTTTATTGCTTCAACAGCTGTTTCTATATTGCCATGACCAGAGATCATAATTACAGGAGACGAAACTTTTTCTTTCTGAAAAGCATCTAATACTTCCATACCATCCATTTGAGGCATTTTGATATCGCAAAATATAATATCGTAATATTGTTTGGTAGCTTTTTCTACTCCTTCTTTTCCATTTTCTGCTTCATCTACTTCAAATTCTTCGAACTCTAAAATTTCTCTTAATGCTCTACGAATACTCTTCTCGTCGTCTATGATTAATATTTTTGCCATGTGTTTGATTTTGTCTTAAAAGTAAGATGAAAAATGAAAATGACGATTAGTTTTTTAAAAACTAATGGGTTCTTAACAGATTTTAATTGGAAAAAATTAAATTTCGAATGTAAGTTCCCAACCTCTTTTTTGCATTACAGCATAATACGTAAGCAAAGCACTACTGCTTTCAAAATATGAAAAAGGAGCTGTTATTCTTAACTCTTGCTCCGCTCTATTCACTTGTAAAGAATTTGGAAAAAAAGGATTATTTGTTTTAGGCTGCTCTGCAAAAAGCATAAATTTTCGTAACAAATCTACTCCGTTATTATCCGAAATTTTAAAATCTGAAGCATTAACTGAACATACAAAAGTAAGTTGCTTTTTAGCCCTTGAGAGTAAAACATTTAAACGTTTACCTCCGTCTTCCTGGTTTATTGGCCCAAAGCGCATATCAAACTTTCCGTCTATCGTATAGGCAAAACCTAATGAGATAATTAAATGATCGCACTCATCTCCTTGCACATTTTCTACTGATTTAAATAAAATTCCGTCTTCTATTAATGCATCTAATTGAATTTGTTGCGGAGCAGATAGCTTACTGTAAATGAGCTTTAGTTGTTTTTCGTTGAAAGTAACAACCCCAAAATCATACTTTTGAGCAGCTAACTTATTGACTATAATCTGGGCTACTTTTTCTGCTTCTCTTTCGTTTCCATGATTAGTGTAAATACCAGTGCATTTTACAAATTCTATTGGATATTGAATGGGATAGCCCTGAAAAGTTTTTAATTGATTGTTGTAAAAATGTTGGTTAGAAAAAGCAATTAACGCCGGATGCGTTGAACGGTAGTGATGCGTTAACTTCACTTTTTTGAAATGAAATACTGCTTGATGTAATAAATCAATTGAATCAAAATGTGATTTAAAAAAAGTAGATGGCGACATTTGCTGGGTGTCTCCTGCTACCAAAATACGCTTAGCTCTGTAAACTCCTCCGAATGCATTGGCTAACGGAATCTGACTTGCTTCATCAAATACGGCTAAGTCTATACTCTCTTTTTCTAGCGGAAAATCCGATGCCAGTTGATACGTACTCAATAACTTAATCGGATGCAAAAGATCTATCCATATTTTAGCATCAGAACTGTTTAATTCTAACGGAGACTTATGGCTGCGCGACTTTGAAAACTCTTTCACCAAAATTGCTTTACCTTTTCTGAGTTTTATTTTTAATGCTTTATTTTCTTCTGATAATTTCGATGCCGGCGTATTTAATAATGTATGATATTTAATAAATTTCTGGTTTGCCTCACGCAGTATACTGTTGGCAAAAAGAGCAAACTCATCCTTCTGTAAATGCAGTACTTCTTCTAAATCTTCTTTGAGCTTAGTTCCGTCAAAACTGCGCATGGAAGGGTGTAAACTTTCAAATTTAAGATAAGCGCTAACACAAACCACCTCTTCTATATCTTTAATACTTTTAAATTTTGATAAACTGGTTAAAACTGATGTATCTAGTTGTTTAATTTCAGAAAAGTAGAGAATTAAGGTAGGAATACTTTCTTTTATTTCTTGCAATTGCTCAAAAACAGTTTTACTCTCTTCTAAAGAAAATTGTTTTAAAAATTGATGTAAAGCACTTACTTCCTTTTCTTTTTCTAAAATACTTTTTCTTTCAGAAGACGTAAGCTTAGAAAGTGTTTCAATCTCATTTTCATCTGATGTATTGACACGCTCTACAATATTTTTTAAAGCAATCAAATCTGCTTCTAGCGGTTCAATATTTAATTTTCGAAGCTTATCTTCTACCTCTATTTGTTTTACCTTGAGCAAGTTCAATTTCTTTAAATTTTCTAAAGCTTCTAAGAAATTACTTATGCCTGTAGTAGAGAGTTTACTAAGCGCCTTTCTTTTTCTTCTTGATTTTAAATTAAATCTATCTGTAGTAGACAAAGCCGTAATGAAATCTGAAATTTCTGAATTACTTAAATTACGTTTCCAGTTGATTGTTTCTTTCTCTAAAATCTCTAGTTGTGCTTTTTGTTTAAAAAAAGCGTTGTGCAGTTTAAAGAAACGCTTTTGCATAGCACTGTCTTTTTGAAGCAAAGCAGTATTCAATTCTATCCCCGAAAAGTAGAAAAGTTGCGTGTAATAGATACGCTTTAAACTTTTCTCTACCGAACCCGGTGTTACAGATACCGCATGTGTTTTACTCAAAAAGTGATTAAGTTGCTCTACTAAACGATTTACCTGCTCTAGTGAGTACTGTTGTAAATGCCTGATTTTTGTGAACGCAAAAGAATGTGAACGAGCATTAAAAATCTTTTCTAAATGCGGTTTCGCGTGTAACCATGTTTTAAGATCTGGTGCAGAAACGTCGAACTTATTTTTGTTTAAATCAACAGAAGATGCTATGCTTTTAAAGGTTTGAAAATCTACTCCACCAATTATAGCAGGCGAATTTAACTTGTCCATTTTTTGCTGCAAAGCATTTAATCGCTGTTCACTTAAATAAAGTGTATTAGCTGTAATTGAAGAGAAATTCTCTAAAAACGTATAGGTTCTCTCTAAACTTAAAATATTTGCAGTGTTACTCTTGTTCCCAGAATAAAAAGAACATAAATAATGTAAATTATGCGTTTTAAGTTTATCATACACAACTTGTAACGCTGCGGGTTTTTCTGCAAGTAAAAGCGTAGTAGAATTGAATGCACAACTCTTAGCTAATATGTTTGCAATTACTTGGGATTTACCTGTTCCTGGCGGACCTTCTACCACCGTATTCTGCTCTTTCAAACAAGTGTAAACCTTTTGTTGATCGGTATCAGATGAAAAAATTGTACGATCAGATAACGCAAGATTATAGGCTGCGCTAGCTGAAAAACCGAGTAAATGAGAAAGATTTGAATCTTCTTCTCCTTTATCTGCAAGGAGCTCCAACTCTTTGATAATAGAAAACCTATGGTGATGAACATTCGCTAATCCTTCTATGTGCTTAATTTCTGTAATTAAAGTAGACGCGAGCAGCTGCTCTTTCACCGCCTTAAAAGAAGCGTTAAAGTCTATGTAGTCTTCAAAAATTTTGACCAAAAATGGATTAAAAAAAGAAGAATTCGCTTGCTTTATTTTAAGGGTTTGATTGATTTTATTTTGCTTAACACTTAGAGGTATCAGCTGCAATGGAGTGTGTCTTGTTTTTCCTTTCCACTCCCAAATAACAATATCTTGTACTTTGCAGAGCGAATCTATTCCAATGTTTCGTTTATTTTTATTTGTTTCAAGAAGAATTTTTTTTAGTTCTTTATCCACCGGAATGGTCTCAATGTCTGAATTTTTGAGGTGGTAAAAGCGCTTCGAAACCAATACATTCACAAGCAAGTCGTTCCCCGCCGGAGTTAATAGCTCATTTGCCCAGAATTGTATAGTTTCTTTCAAATTCAAAACGAAACAACGAATGTAAGAAACAAAATTACCTTTTTAACTTTCTATTTTCAAAAAGCAAATACCCTTACTGAAATACGGAGACCTTAAAAGGTGTTGTGCATTCTAACTTAATCGCTTTACTTACTTACATTGTTAATGTGTAGACTATAACTTACATTTGTAAAGCAGATGAAAAAAATGAAATTTGGAACAAAAGCTATCCACGCAGGAATAGAACCAGACCCAACCACAGGCGCAATAATGACACCTATTTACCAAACAAGCACCTTTGTTAAAGAAAGCATAGGCAAACATAAAGGGTTTGCCTACNCNAGATCTAAAAACCCTACAAGAAGCGCGTTAGAGAATAGTCTTGCACAACTAGAAAACGGAAAATATGGAGCTTGTTTTGGCTCNGGAATGGCAGCTATTGATTGCGTGCTAAAAATGCTTAAACCCGGTGATGAAGTTATTGCAACTGATGATTTATACGGAGGTTCATATCGTTTATTTACAACTGTATTTGCTCAATTTGGTATTGTTTTTCATTTTGTTTCTATGCAAGATACAAAGTCCGTAGAAAGTAAATTGAATGCAAAAACTAAATTGATTTGGGTAGAAACTCCTACCAACCCAATGCTTAATATTATCGATATAGAAGCAATGGCAATATGCGCGAAAAAGGTGAACGCCTTTCTTGTGGTAGATAACACCTTTGCAACTCCTTATTTGCAAAATCCTTTAGAACTCGGTGCAGATATCGTTATGCATTCGGCAACCAAATATTTAGGCGGACACTCAGATGTAATTATGGGTGCATTAATTTGCAACAATGAGAAAATTGCAGAAGAAATCTATCGTATACAAAATAGCTCTGGAGCAATAACCGGACCTATGGATTCTTTTTTAGTGCTAAGAGGTATAAAAACTTTACATTTACGAATGGATAGACATTGCTCTAATGGTGAGAAAATTGCTCATTTTTTAACCCAGCACCCTTCCGTTGAAAATGTCTATTGGCTAGGGCTACCATCACACCCAAACTACTTATTAGCAAAAAAACAAATGAACGGATTTGGCGGTATGATTTCTTTTTCTCTAAAAAACAATAATTTAGCTGCTGCGCAAAAAGTTTTAGAAAAAGTTAAGATATTTGCCCTAGCAGAATCATTAGGAGGAGTAGAATCGTTAATTGGTCATCCTGCAACAATGACGCATGCTTCTATTCCAAAAGAGGAAAGAGAAAAAATAGGAATTGTAGATTCTTTAATACGCTTAAGTGTAGGTATTGAAGATGCCGAAGACTTAATAAACGATTTAAAACAAGCATTAGAACAAAAATAAATTATGAGTTTTAGCAAATTTGCCGTAATCGGTGTAGGAAAATACGGTGCAACCATTGCACGAAGGTTAGCAGAAAAAGGTGCTCAAGTTTTTTGTTATGATAATTCAGAAACGAAAATTGAAGCTATTAAAGACGAAGTAGCCTTTGCAGTTACATTAGACAGCACAGATTCTAAAGCACTTGCTTCTCAAAACATAACAGAAATGGACGCTGCTGTTGTTGCTATTGGAGAAAATTTTGAAGCAACTGTTCTTACCGCTGTGCATATGATGGATATGGGAGTAAAACGTGTAATTGCTAGAGCCAGTGGAGATCATCAGAAGTTAATTTTAGAAAAAATTGGTGTAAAAGAAATACTTACACCCGAAGATGAGGTTGCCTTTGTTGTAAGAGAGCAACTCTTAAATCCTAGCATTTTATCTTTTTTACAATTACCAGATGATTATGAAATTGCAGAAATAAAGCCTCCGAAAGGAACAATTAACCGAACGATAGAAGATATAGATTTCAGAAACAAATATCAGCTAACTTTAGTAACCATAAAACGAGAGTACGACGTTAAAAAAGATGGCGAATATACCATTGAAAAACACGTAATTGGTGTTCCAAATAGTGATACAACTATAGAATCTAGAGATACTTTAGTAATTTTTGGGACAGCAAAACACGTTCAGCGCTTTATTGATGTAAATCAAATCTAACCAGCTGTAGATGAGAAAAAGATAGAAAATCGGGGTTTTCAGCGTGATTTTTGTTTTTATGGCGACACTTAAGTAAAAGAATAAGACCGTTTATACCAAAAAAAGTAAGGATTTGCCTTTTCAGTCGTAATTTTAAGCGTTGCTAAATAAATAAAACTATGATAAAAAGAAAACTTTTACTTGTTCTCTGTGTAATTTTTTCCACCACGGGATTTTCTCAAGAACACAATCATGACCATATAGAACCTTGTGGTGAAGCCCAACTAAGAAATGCATTTTTGGAAAATGCTAGTCCGGCAGACCTACAACGCTACCAAGAATCTAGAACTGAACTAGAAAACTTTACACAGCAATTTATTGCCAACCAACAAAATGCAAGTGATAATGCTGACCGTTCGGTTATTTACACCATTCCGGTTGTTTTTCATATCGTGCATGAAAATGGTTCTGAAAACATTTCTAATGCGCAAGTAGAAAACGCTATGTTTATAATGAATCGTGACTACCAAAAGTTAAACTCAGATACAATTAGCGTTGTAACACCGTTTAAACCTATTGTAGCAGATATTCAAGTTGAATTTAAACTCGCTAAGCGCGATCCAAATGGAAATTGTACAAACGGAATAACGCGTACTTTTTCAACTTTTTCAAATGATCCAAACGCAGGTGGAAATGATAGAATTAACGCAGTAATTGCTCAACATGGCGTTTGGCCTGGAGATGAGTACCTCAATATATTTATTGCAGGAGAAATTGGTGGTGCTGCAGGTTACACCTACCTACCAAGTAACTGGTTAGGTGGTTCTATGGGGAACGGTATACACGTATTAGATACTTATGTAGGAGCTATCGGAACTTCTAGTGTAGGAAGAAGTAGAACATTAACACACGAAGTTGGACACTGGCTAAATCTATCACACCTTTGGGGTGGAACAAACAACCCAGATGATCCTGCAAATTGCAACGATGACGATGGTGTTGCAGATACACCAAACACTGTAGGATGGACAGTTTGTGATTTGAACGGTACAACATGCGATGGAAACTTAGATAATGTTCAAAACTACATGGAGTATTCTTACTGTTCTAGAATGTTTACTGAAGGACAGAAAAGTAGAATGCATGCAGCCCTAAATTCTAGTATTGGAGGAAGAAATAATATTTGGAGTCCGAGTAACTTAATTGCTACTGGAGTAAACGAACCAGATCAGCTTTGTAAAGCAGAGTTTGGTGCAAATGAATTTGAAATTTGCGCAGGTTCTGAAATTCAATTTACTGATTTTTCTTATACTGGTCCAACACAATGGACATGGAGTTTCCCTGGAGGAACACCTGCAACGTCTACAGCTCAAAATCCTGCTGTAATCTACAATACACCTGGAACTTACGCGGTTACTTTAACGGCCGGAGACGGAACTAACTCAGATACGGAAACAAAAACAAATTATATCACTGTTTTATCAAACATTGGTTCTTTACCTTACTTAGAAACGTTTGAAGATAATATTGGTATTCCTGATGCAGAATGGAGCGAAGTGAACAATGGAGGAGCTTCTTGGACGATTGCTCAAAATGTTTCAGGAGCTTCTGGTAACAGAGCTGCTAAAATGCCAAATTTCGGAATGCCATCTGGGTCTGTGGATGACTTAATATCTCAATCTATGGATTTATCCGGTGTAGATCCAAATGAAGGGGTTACACTTAGTTTTAAATACGCATATAAAAAGAGAAATAGCGGTAATAACGAATCCTTAAAAGTGTTTATTTCTAGAAACTGTGGTGAAACTTGGGCACAAAGAAAAACAATTAGTGGAGACAATTTAGGCTCAGAAGTTCAAAGTAATGCATTCACACCAAGTAGCGAAGACGATTGGGTAACTGTGCATATGACAAATGTTACAAGTACTTATTGGACAGAAGGATTTAGAACACGCTTTAGCTTTGAAGGAGACGGAGGAAATAATATTTACATAGACGATATTAATATTTATTATGGCTCTCCGTCTGATGAATTAGTAGCCCTTGAAGAAGAAAATTTAGTGAGCGACTTTAGCGTTTTCCCAAATCCAAATGAGGGCGACTTTAACATCCGTTTTAACACATTAAATAATACACTTGCGAAAATTACTTTAGTTAATATGGTAGGACAAACCATTGCAACTAGAAATGTACAAGCCAATGCTGGTATGAACTTAGTTCAGTTCGGAGAACAAGGTTTAGAAGCAGGTGCTTATTTTGTGAATATTGTAGTAAATGGAGCAACACAAACAAAGCAATTGATTATCAAATAGAAAACTATCCAATAATTTTGTAAAGAGACTCTGAAATGGGTCTCTTTTTTTTTGAAAAAAAGTTTCATCTCATTTTTTAACAGCTTTATTGAGAAATGTATTTTCACCAACTCAATTCTTAGTGCCTTATATGGTTTACTCCTTTGCTTTGCTTATTTTTGCTCTTCATAATTTAATGAGTTAGAAAACATGAGCGTTATAGAACTTTCAGATCAAGAAATTCAGCGTAGAGAAACGTTGAAAAAATTGAGAGATATGGGTATTGAACCTTATCCCGCAGCGTTATATCCGGTTTCNCACAAATCTTCTGAGGTAATTAATAATTACAAAGAAGGAGAAAAGGTGAGCATGGCAGGCAGATTAATGCGCAGAAAGATTCATGGAAAGGCTTCTTTTGGAGAAATACAAGATGCAGAAGGTAGAATTCAACTTTACTTTAATAGAGATGTAATTTGTCCAAACGAAGATAAAACGCTTTACAACGATGTGTTTAAAAAACTCTTAGATTTTGGAGATTTTATTGGTGTTAAAGGAGATTTATTTAAAACACAGGTTGGAGAAATTTCTGTTAACGTTACAGAGTTCGTTTTATTAAGTAAATCTTTAAAGCCTTTACCACTGCCAAAAACAGATGATAAAGGTAATACGTACGATGCTTTTACAGATCCTGAATTGAGGTACAGGCAGCGATATGTAGACATGACGGTAAACCCACAAGTGAAAGATATTTTTGTAAAACGTACAAAGTTGTTTACAGCTATGCGTAATTTCTTTAACGATGCGGGTTATATGGAAGTTGAAACTCCAGTTCTACAAAGTATACCTGGAGGTGCTGCTGCCCGACCATTTATTACACATCACAACGCATTAGATATACCATTGTATATGCGAATTGCGAACGAATTATATCTAAAAAGACTAATTTGTGGTGGTTTTGATGGTGTATATGAGTTTTCTAAGAATTTCCGAAATGAGGGAATGGACAGAACCCACAACCCAGAGTTTACAGCAATGGAAATTTATGTAGCTTACAAAGACTACAATTGGATGATGGACTTTACTGAAAAGTTGCTAGAACATTGCGCAACTGCCGTGAATGGAACATCAGAATGCACATTTGGAGAACATCAAATAAGCTTTAAAGCTCCTTACAAACGCGTTACCATGCGCCAATCAATTATCGATTTTACTGGTTTTGATATTAAAGGTAAAACAGAACAAGAATTGTTTGATGCTGCCAAAGGAATGGGTATTGAGGTAGATGCTACAATGGGTAAAGGAAAACTTATCGATGAAATTTTTGGTGAGAAATGCGAAGGAAATTACATTCAACCAACTTTCATTACAGATTATCCTAAAGAGATGTCGCCTTTATGCAAAGAACACAGAGAAGACCCAGAGTTAACAGAGCGTTTTGAGTTAATGGTTTGCGGTAAAGAAATTGCTAATGCCTACTCTGAGCTTAACGACCCAATTGATCAGCGCGAACGTTTTGAAGAACAAGTAAAATTAGCCGAAAAAGGAGACGATGAAGCTACAGGCTTAATTGATCAAGACTTTTTGCGTGCTTTAGAATATGGTATGCCTCCTACATCTGGTTTAGGGATTGGTATGGATAGATTAATTATGTATTTAACCAACAATCCTGCAATACAAGAAGTATTGTTTTTTCCGCAAATGCGACCAGAGGTTTTTGGTAAAAAAGGTCCGGATTTAACAGAAAACGAAGCCTTAATTTTTGATTTACTAAAAAAAGAATCAAAAATGGAGTTGAATGTATTAAAAGAAAAGACCGGATTATCTAATAAACAGTGGGATAAAGGNGTGAAAGGACTAGCTAAACACGAATTAACCCAAGTAGAAAAAACAGATGATGGTTTATTTATAGCTNTAAAATAAGTAAATATTAGGTTAAGTAATAAAGAGAGACACTCAAATGCGTGTCTCTCTTTTTTTATTTAAAAGTCATTTATTTTTAATGGATTATTGTTTCAAAACGCTCAAAATGACACGTGTATCCATTTGGGTTTCTTTCTAAATAATCTTGATGCTCCGGCTCTGCAGCCCAAAATTTTGTAAATGGTTCTAAGGTGGTTACTACTTTTCCATTCCATTTACCAGATTGGTTTACAATTTCTATCACTTCTTGTGCGATTTTCTTCTCTTCATCGTTTTGAAAGAAAATTGCACTTCTGTAACTAGAACCTCTGTCATTCCCCTGTCTATCTACAGTTGTAGGATCATGTATGCAATAGAAATAATCTAAAATTGATCGGAAATCTATAATATCTGCGTCAAAGGTAAGCTCTATACCTTCTGCATGACCAGGATGATATTTGTAAGTTGGGTTATCATTTTCGCCTCCCAAATACCCAACTTCTGTATCTAAAATTCCAGGTCGTTTTCTAAAGAGATCTTCCATTCCCCAAAAGCAACCTCCTGCTATATATGCTTTTTTATAATTTGACATGCTTTTAATTTTTAAAATGCTAACTCTAAATTAGCTTAAACTTTTCAGGTTAAATAAGAAACATTGGCTTTTGTTTTCTAGTCTACCAAGATTAAGAAGAAAGCTTATTTATTTTAAGAGACTCAGCAAGATAGTACTGAAGGTTTTTGATTTCTCGGCGTTAGGAATATGACCAGCATCATCTATAATAAAAATTTCTGCGTTCATTGTATTAGCAAGAGCTTCTCCATATTTCAACTCAAATATTTCATCCTCCCTTCCCCAGATTACAGCAGTTCTTCCGTCTTTTAATTGCTCCTTAATCTTTGGTTGCGATGAGTTTAAAAGGGCTCTCATTGCTTTCTCTTGCTCCATTTGATTATCCGTAAAGTATGCCTGATACATTTTTTCCAAAACAAACTTTGGAATTTTCTTGTCTTTATACAAGCCCAAATTAATTAAGCGTTGAACTTCTTTGTAGTTTTTCGGCACAAAAATATCTGCGGGCGACTGCTCTCCATATTTTTCTGCTAGACGGATCGCGTTTTGACTCTCATAAATGTGACCTGGAGAATCTATAATAACCAATTTATGAACAGAAACATCCTTTTGATTAGCGTAAAGAAGTGCAACAAATCCGCCATAAGAAATACCTGCAACAGAAGTACGCGTCACTTTCTCTTTCTTACATATTTTATTTAGCAAAGCAACTTGGCGAACTAAATTATACTGCTGATTGGCACTTGTGGATTCTCCAAAAGCAAATAAATCGGGCACAATTAGATAATGTTTTTTTGACAACGTTTTTATGTTAGACTGCCATGTTTGTTGTCCGCCAGAACCAAATCCATGAATGAGTATAAGGGTGTCGCCTGATCCTCCACTATAATAGGTAATGGTATCGCCAGCATCATACATTACTTTTTTTACGATATCATTCCTTTTAAACTTCCAGTCTACTGTTGCATCATAAAGCTGTGTGATAGAACAAGATGATAAAATATTACCTAGAAATACAAGAAAAAGAAAATTTCTGCGTTTCATGATATGTCATTAAAATTTGATTAAACAAGATAAGTAGTTTAACTAGAATTTACTACTTTTAAACAAAATAAGACATGAAAACTACCTTATACATACTCTCCATTCTTCTGCTAACGAGCTGTGCAACTTCGTCTTTTCAACAAAGAAAACACTTGAGTGGTAAATTTAAAGCTCCAAAAGCTTCTTTTTCTTCTTTGCAAATCAAAAAAGAAAAAGACGAGATCATTAATAGTAATTCAGAAGTAAAACACAGCAATCTATCATTAGAAACAACTCAGTCTTCCTCAGCGGTAAATAAAGTGTATCCTTATGAGCACAATTCAACCGACGAAATAACTGTAGTTCCAAAGGAAAAGAATGAAGAAAAGAGCTTAGTTCTAGGGTTTACTCAAAAAGATGATTACCAAGCAGAGTTTATTGATCAACCAATTTTTGATGATACCGTTTTTGTAAATGGGAATAGTGTAGAAGGAGAGTTGGCCCGAAAATCCAAAAATCAAGGTACAGCAAGCTTAATTTTAGGGATTTTATCATTTTTCCCTTTCCCATTAACCACGCTAATTTTTAGTATAGTAGGAATTGCCTTAGCGAAGTCTGCCTTACGTTCTCGTTATCAATCGGAGGTAGGACGAACAAACGCAAGAATAGGAAAAGTACTTTCTATCATCTCTTTATCTCTATTGATTGCAGCGATTTTACTCCTTATTACTGTTCTGTTTTTATTTGGTTTCTAAAGATGTCAACAATAACACTAAACATTTAGTGTTTCAATTTCTTTTAATCTACCGCGTGCAGCCTTAATCGATTTTACGTCGGTATAAATAAGTCGTAGCCTATCGTTTTTCTCGTTCATTTTACAATTTACTGGGTTAGACTGCACATAATTTAATATACGCGTAAAATGTGCACTTTGATAGTACATACTTTCTGGGTTAGACAAAAAGTAACCAATCATTTTACCTGATTTAATTATCAATTTTTCGAAACCTATACTTTGTGCCAACCAACGCAGTTGCATAGATTCAATCAGCTCAAAAACAGAATCTGGAATTGGTCCAAACCTATCTTCTAAATCTCTTGTAAACTTGTCCAAATCATCTTGAGCAGTCATATTATCCAGCTGTTGATACAACATTAAACGTTCTGCTACATTGTTTACATAATCATCCGGTATACGTATTTCTAGATCGGTTTCTAGCTGACATTCTTTAACAAACTGTCCAAAATTATCTGTTTTACGCTCTTTAAAAAGCTCTTTAAATTCAGACTCTCTTAATTCCTCTATGGCTTCATTTAAGATTTTTTGATACATATCGAAACCAATATCAGATATAAATCCAGACTGTTCTCCGCCCAATAAATTTCCAGCTCCTCGAATATCTAAATCTTTCATTGCGATGTTGAAGCCAGAGCCTAAATCAGAAAATTGAACCAAAGCTTCTAGGCGTTTTCTTGCTTCAGAAGTCATCATATCATACCTCGGAGCAATTAAATAACAAAAAGCCTTTTTATTAGAGCGACCTACTCTACCGCGCAATTGGTGTAAATCTGATAAACCAAAATTATTTGCGTTATTAATGATAATTGTGTTGGCATTAGAAATATCAATCCCAGATTCTATGATAGTAGTAGCTAACAATACATCGTATTCGCCTTCTATAAAATCCATCATTATTTTCTCTAAGGCTTTTCCGTCCATTTGACCATGACCAATTGCAACTTTAACTCCTGGACAGAGTCTTTGAATCATGCCAGAGATTTCTTTGATATTTGCCAAACGGTTATGAACAAAGTAAACTTGTCCACCTCTACTTACTTCGTAAGAAATAGCATCTCGTATAATTTCTTCGTCAAACTGCACCATTTCTGTTAAAACGGGTTGTCTGTTAGGTGGTGGAGTATTTATAATACTTAAATCTCTTGCTCCCATTAAAGAAAATTGCAACGTTCTTGGTATTGGAGTAGCGGTTAAAGTTAAGGTATCTACAGTAGCTTTTAACGTTTTTAGTTTGTCTTTTACCGCAACACCAAACTTTTGTTCTTCGTCAATAATCATTAACCCAAGATCTTTGAACTTTACGCTTTTACTTACAATTTTGTGGGTTCCAACCAGAATATCAATTTTACCTTCTGCTAAATCTTTTAAAGTCTCAGAATTTTGCTTGGTTGTTTTAAAACGGTTAACATAATCTACACGAACGGGAAAATCTTTCAAACGCTCTTTAAAACTTCTGTAGTGTTGTAAAGAAAGAATAGTGGTAGGCACAAGTATAGCAACTTGCTTACCATCTGTTGCTGCTTTGAAAGCAGCTCTAATTGCAATTTCTGTTTTACCAAAACCAACGTCTCCACAAATTAACCTGTCCATAGGAGTATCTTTCTCCATATCTTCTTTTACAGCTTCTGTAGCTTTTAATTGATCGGGAGTATCTTCATAAATGAAAGAAGCTTCTAGCTCGTTTTGCAAATATGTATCCGGTTGATACGCAAAGCCTACCTGCGTTTTACGTTTGGCATAAAGTTGAATCAAATCAAAGGCAATTTCTTTAATTTTCTTCTTCGTTTTCTTTTTAAGTGTAGCCCACGCTTGTGTTCCCAACTTATTCATTTTAGGAACTGTACCGTCTTTACCTGTAAATTTAGAAATACGATGAAGCGAGTGTATGCTCACGTAAAGCACATCGTTGTCTTTATAGATTAAACGAATTGCTTCTTGCGGTTTGCCATTCACATCTATGGTTTGTAAACCAGAAAACTGACCAACACCATGATCTATGTGCGTTACATAATCTCCTTTTTGCAAATTATACACTTCTTTTAAAGTGATTGCTTGTTTAGCTTGTCTAAAACCTTCTTTTAACTTAAACCTGTGGTAACGCTCAAATATTTGATGATCTGTATAAAGCACTAATTTAGCGTCTGGAGCAATAAAACCTTCTTGCAACGCTACATTCATAGGTGTAAATTCTACGGCTCCTCCAATGTCTTTAAAAATATCGTAAAGCCTTTCTATTTGTTTGGGTTGATTAGAGAAAATCATGTTTTCAAACCCAACTTTTTTACGAGCAATTAAATCTTCTCTAAGTAATTCAAAATTTTTATTAAACGCCGGTTGAGGTTGAAACGTAAACTCACATGTTAAATCAGGTTGAAAATTAAAGTCAGGACCAAATTCAATAATAGAAAATTCTTCTACTTGCTTTTTCCATTCTGAAGGATGAAAATACATCTCATTTGGAGGTGTGCGCTTTACTCCTGTATCTGGTAAATCTGTATATATTTTAGTTGCTTTGTCGTATTCGTTTTCTAAGGTTTGTTTGGTAATAGATTCTGAACTTGTCCAAACGGTGGTTTGACTCCCCAAAAATTGTAGAATTGTACCGTTAGACTTTTGTATTTCTTGTCCTTGAATATTTGGAATAACTGTAAAAAATGCGTGCTGATTAATGGATAGCTGCGAAACAGGATCAAATGTGCGTATAGAATCTACCTCATCTCCAAAAAACTCTATTCTAAAAGGATGATCGTTGGCAAAAGAAAATACATCTACAATACCACCACGGATAGAAAACTGACCGGGTTCATAAACAAAATCTTCTATTTCAAACCCGTATTCTTGCAACACTTCTGTTATAAATTCAATAGAATACTCTTTCCCTTTTTCTATTTTAAAGGTATTTTCTGAAAGAATAATTTGCGTAGGTACTTTTTCAAATAGTGCTTTTGGATAGGTTATTATTACGGTATTTGTGCCCTTGTTTACTTTTTCTAATACTTCTGCTCTTGCTACAACATTTGCATTATCCGTATCTTCTATTTGATATGGAGTTCTATAGGATGCAGGGTAAAACAGGATGTTATCTTCAGGAAAAATCCCTTGTAAATCATTTAAAAAATAAGCAGCTTGCTCCTTGTCATCTAATATAAATAGATGATGACCAGGAACTTGTCGTGTAAGCAAACCCGCAAGTATAGCTTTAGAAGATCCTACCAAACCTTTCCACTGAATTCTGCTGCCAACGTATTGTAATTTATCTGCCGTTTCATCTATCTGTGGGTAAGATGAAATTTTTTTTATTAGTGATTTACTATCCATATTCTACAAAGCACAAAAGGCAGAGAAAAAGTATGGAGGCTATCTACACTTTTTACTCTGCTTAAAATTTACGTTGGCAAAAATACAGTTTTGAATGTTTTCGTTTGCACTTTGAAAGATTTTTATGGGAAACTGAGAAATGGCGACAATTTAGAAAACTATAAAAGGAACGAGAATAATTTAAGTTATCTAGTTCTCATACTTCTGTCAACTATTTGAAAAATTATGCTTTTCGTTTGAAGCTTAAGTGCTTTGTCTATTTTTTCCTTATCTTTGTTAAAGCTTTTAGGGGTGTCTTCCAAACGATTAATTTTGGAATTCTGAGAAATACTCTTTGAACCTGATTTGGTTAATACCAACGAAGGGAAAAAGCATCGAATACACGTATTTTGTATACGCTGTATTGGGTGAATTCTCTTAAAAGCATTATTTATTGTGAAAAGAAATGAATTTACCTCGTATCCAATACATTACGCATCCAAAAGAAGATTTTGAAGATTTACATTGGCTAGAAAACCTTGCCGAAGGTGGTGTGCAGTGGGTACAACTCAGAATTAAAGAAAATCATTTTAAGGCTAGATATCCGAATAAAGATTATGCTTCATATTTTAAAGAAACTGCTCTTAAAGTAGCCGAAAAATGTAACTCTCTAGGCATAATTCTTACCGTAAATGATAACTATGAATTTGCAAAATTAAATCTTATTGATGGAGCCCATATTGGAAAAGAAGACGAAGATCATTTAGTTGTTAGAGAACAATTAGGAAATAGTAAACTATTGGGTTGTACAGCAAATTCTTGGAAGGATATTAAGAAGTATGATTTAACTAAATTAGACTATTTGGGTGTTGGTCCGTTTAACTTCACAACCACAAAAGACAAAGATAAGTTAGCTCCAGCATTAGGAATTAGAGGATACAGAATTGTTGTTTCGCAAATGAAAAACAAAAAATGGGATACACCTGTTTTTGCCATAGGAGGAATTGAAGAAGAAGACATTACGATGATTATGAAAACTGAAGTGCACGGAATTGCAATTTCTGGACTAATTTATAATAAGTATCACACCATAAAAGATATAAAACGCATTTGTAAAGCTGTAGAAGATGGAAAAATTGAAACTAGGGAATTTAGAACTTCAGTCTAGATTATTTACTGGAACAGGAAAGTTTAGCAGTTCTAAACGCATGGAAGAAGCACTCTTGGCAAGTGGTTCTGAATTGGTTACAGTTGCCTTAAAACGTATAGATATTAAGAATGAAACAGATGATATATTAAAACACCTTCATCATTCTCAATTTAATTTATTACCCAATACTTCTGGCGTTAGAAATGCCAAAGAAGCTGTTTTTGCAGCTGAATTAGCGAGAGAAGCTTTAGAAACTAACTTGGTGAAATTAGAAATTCATCCAGATCCTAAGTATTTAATGCCAGATCCTATTGAGACATTAAAGGCTACCGAAGAGTTGGCTAAAAAAGGCTTTATTGTACTGCCTTATATACATGCAGACCCAGTTTTGTGTAAGCATTTAGAAGATGCTGGTACGGCTGCCGTTATGCCTTTAGGTGCACCAATTGGAAGTAACAAAGGAGTTAGAACAAGAGATTTTATTGAAATTATAGTAGACCAAGCAAAAGTTCCTGTAATTGTTGATGCTGGTTTAGGAGCTCCGTCTCACGCTGCCGAAGCAATGGAGTTAGGTGCAGATGCCGTATTAGTAAACACAGCAATTGCCATTGCAGAAGATCCTGTGAAAATGGCAATCGCGTTTAAATTAGCTGTAGAAGCTGGTAGAATGGCTTTTGAAGCAAAATTAGGTGGAATTACAAAGACAGCGGTTGCAAGTTCGCCTTTAACTAGTTTTTTAGATTGATACAGTGATTTTAAGCAGAGCATTCAAAAATCCTCCTCTTCAATACCTCCTACAAAGGGGAAGAGAAATTATTCAATTTTAAAGTTTATGTTTAAAGAAGAGATTAAAAAGTACAATTGGGACGAAGTAAAGTCTTCTATCTACGGAAAAACTTCTGCAGATGTAGAACGTGCTTTGCGCAAACCTAAAAGAGATTTAGAAGATTTTAAAGCATTAATTTCTCCTGCTGCAGCGCCTTACTTAGAGCAAATGGCTGCTATGAGTCAGCAACTTACCCAAGAGCGCTTTGGAAAAACAATACAGATGTACATCCCAATGTATCTTTCTAATGAGTGTCAGAATATCTGCACGTATTGTGGATTTAGCTTAGACATAAAAATTAATCGAAAAACTCTGTCAGACAAAGAAATTTTAGAAGAGGTTAAGATTATTAAAGCAATGGGTTATGATCATATTCTGATTGTAACAGGAGAAGCAAATAAGACTGTAGGTTTAGATTATTTCATCAACGCTATTCGTCTAATTAAGCCCTATTTTTCAAATATTGCGATGGAAGTTCAGCCATTAGACCAACACGAATATGAACAATTAATTGAAGAAGGATTAAATACTGTTTTAGTATATCAAGAAACCTATCACAAAGAAGATTATAAAATTCATCATCCAAAAGGTAAGAAATCTAACTTTGACTACCGTGTAGATACGCACGACCGATTAGGAAGAGCTGGTATACACAAAATGGGAGTTGGTGTTTTATTTGGATTAGAGGACTGGAGAACAGATACATTTTTTGCTGCTACACATCTAGATTATTTAGAGAAAACGTATTGGAAATCTAAATATTCTATCTCTTTTCCTAGACTAAGACCTTGTGCAGGAGGAATTCCGCTAAAATCTGAAATGACAGACAAAGAGTTGGTGCAGCTAATATGTGCGTATCGCATTTTTAATCAAGAAGTAGAATTAAGCATGAGTACCCGCGAGTCTGAAACATTTAGAAATAACATTATTAAATTGGGAATTACCAGTATCTCTGCCGACTCAAAAACTGATCCTGGTGGATACGCCAATCCTGCAGTAAATTTAGAGCAATTTGAAATTGACGACAAACGCTCTACAGATACCTTTATTGAAGTAATTAAAAAACAAGGATACGAACCCGTTTTTAAAGATTGGGATTTGAGTTTGCAATAGACCTTGCATTTATATCAAAAAAATAGTCTTAAACGAAAAAAATCTCTAGTTGTTCGACTAGAGATTTTTCAATATGGTATGTAGTTTCAATTTTATTTCAGCGTAATAGAATCTTTACCTATCAATGTTCCATCTGCGTAAACTTTAATTGTATAGTTTCCTTTATCAATTTCTTTTCCTTGTAGATTAAATACAATAGCAACATCTATAGCTTGCTTTTGATAGTTTATTTCTCTTTTATCTGAATATAAAATTGTTTTGCCATCGGCGTTTGTAGTGTTATTGGCACGTGTGTAAATAACGTTGCCATTCGGGTCAACCACTTGTATATAAATCATTTTATTTCCTGCCTGGGCTATCTTATTTTCTCCTATAGTAAATTCTGCCTTAAATCCATCTGCTCTTCTCGCTCTATTAGTTTCATCTATATCTCCTCCACCAACTTTAAAACGGTAGGCAAAACAGTTGAAATTATATGCGCTCAATTTTGCTCCAGCAGCAACCAATGCCTGTGTTTTTGCTGCCGTTTCGGCTAATTCATCTCTTTCTAATTGTGTTGCAGAAAGCTGGTTAGATGTTTCGTCTAAACGCGTTGTCAGGTTTAAATTAAGTGTATTCAAAGAATCAATTTGATAGAGATATCCTTTCATGATTCCTCTTAAGGTCTCATTCTCTGTTTTTAACTTATTTATTTGGCTGTAGCTTCTTCTTTTGGTGTTGTTTAGCTCTTCTAACAATTCAGATATTCTTGCTTTTTGCACGTTCAAACTGTCGGCTTTTGTTGCATCCTTTTCAATCAAGGCGTCATAGGTTGCTAACATTTCTTGGAAATCGCTTCTTAAATCATTTGTAGCACCGTCAATATATCCGGATAGCGCTTGATTCATGTCTTCCATTTCTTGTTTAAGCTGCGTGTTTGCAAGAATTACCTCTTCTTTAGCTTTCTGTTCTCCAGACCACAAGAAAATGAATATTCCGGCAACAATAAATCCTAAAATTGTGGTTAAAATCCAAACACCTGCATTTGATTTTTTTTCTGTTGATTCGTTTATTTCAGACATATCGTTTTGTTGTTTATTCTACTCAAATTAATTTGTTATTCTTAACGAAGGTACATTTTTTTTTAATTCGAAAATGTTAAAAAATTAGTTTCCAGTATGCATTAAATACGCTTTAAGAAATGGATTTAAATCACCGTCCATAACTGCATCTACGTTCCCTGTTTCGAAACCAGTTCTTACATCTTTCACCAATTTATAAGGGTGCATAACATAATTTCTAATTTGACTTCCCCACTCAATTTTCATTTTTTCAGATTCAATCTCGTCTCTTTTTTCTAGTCGTTTTCTTAACTCCAACTCATATAATTGAGAACGAAGCAATTGCATGGCTTTTTCTTTATTCCCGAGTTGTGAGCGCGACTCTGAATTTTCTACAATAATACCTGAAGGTTTGTGTCTTAACCTAACGGCTGTTTCTACTTTATTTACATTTTGACCACCGGCTCCACCTGATCGAAACGTTTCAAATGTAATGTCTGCCGGATTGATATTTATCTCTATACTTTCATCCACTAAAGGATACACATAAACAGAAGCAAAAGAAGTATGGCGTTTAGCATTTGAATCAAAAGGTGAAATTCTTACTAAACGGTGCACTCCATTTTCTCCTTTCAAATATCCAAAAGCAAAATCACCATCAAATTCTATTGTAACGGTTTTGATTCCTGCAACATCTCCTTCTTGATAGTTGAGCTCTTTAATTTTATAACCATTTTTTTCTCCCCACATGATATACATGCGCAACAGCATAGATGCCCAATCACAGCTCTCTGTACCTCCTGCTCCGGCAGTAATTTGCAATACCGCATTTAGGTTATCCTCTTCTCCAGAAAGCATATTTTTTAATTCCAACTCTTCTAGCTCATCAATGGTTTTGGAATATAGCGCATCTATTTCTTGTTCGTCGCCTGCACCTTCTTTATAAAAGTCAATAAGTACAGCCAAATCCTCACTTGCTGTTTGTAAGGCTTCATAAGCCGTAACCCAAAACTTTTTTTGCCTCATTTTTTTTAGCAAAACCTCGGCTTTTTTTGGGTCGTCCCAAAACGTTGGATCCTGAGATTTTAATTCATCTTCATGGATCTCGGCGCGCTTTTGTTCTACATTTAAGTATTTCTTAAGTGCTTCTACTCTCGTTTCTAAAGCTTTAAACTGATCGCTGTTTACCATAAAGACAAATATAAGCATCCATACTTGGAAATGAATAAAACCCTGAATTCGAAACTAAGGATAAACGAAATTATTTATGCACGGAACAAGAGGTTTTCAACAAAATAAAAATAGTTGTAAACCTTGTTCAATAACACACTAAAAGTTTTAAATTTGCGTGTATTAATAAAAAAAAATGAATATACCAGAAAACTTAAAATACACAAAAGACCACGAATGGTTGTCTATTGACGGAGATATTGCTACCGTAGGTATTACTGATTTTGCACAAGGAGAATTAGGAGATATCGTGTATGTAGAAATTGAAACAGAGGGTGAAACATTAGATGCTGAAGAAGTTTTTGGTTCAGTTGAAGCAGTAAAAACTGTATCTGACTTGTTTATGCCAGTTTCTGGAGAAATTATCGAATTTAACGAAGAGTTAGAAGCAGAACCAGAAGTTGTAAATGCAGATGCTTACGGTAAAGGTTGGATGGTGAAAATCAAATTAAGCGATCCATCACAGGTAGAAAATTTACTTGACGCAGCAGGGTACAAAGCGATTATTGGTTAATGTTTCGTTACATTCTTCCTGGAGTTATTTGGCTTACGATTATATTATTTCTTAGTCTTACTCCTGGAGATGAACTGCAACAAGTAAATTGGGATTACTTTGCGTTTGACAAATTTGCTCATCTTGCTGTTTACGCTATTTTGGTTCATATTTGGCTTACTGGACTAAAAAGGCAAAGAACCAGTAAATTATTGAGAAACAAAGCGTACTTTATCGTTATTGCTACTGCAATTATTCTCGGTTTAGGTATAGAGTTTATCCAATGGCAATTTATACGCGGAAGAGTTTTTGATAATTGGGATGTGATTGCAAATTGTGCAGGAATTTTATCGGGATCATTGTCATCCTATTTACTATACAGAAATTACTATTGATTTTGTGGTACACTAATTGCTATAAAATCTTTGTATATTAGCAACAATTATTATTTATTATGGAATTAAAGAAAAACCCAGAATTTGATAGTCAAAAAGTGAGATTTCCACTTATGATGCTAGGTTTCCTAATTATAGGTTCTCTTGTATTGGCTTCATTTTCTTTTCAGGCACCTGCAGAAATTGCAGAGAAAACAGAAAAATCAAAGGATAAGGATGATATTCCAGAGGAACAAATTCAAGAAGATGTTCCACCACCACCCGTAGATAATACACCTCCTCCACCAGATGCGCCAGAACCACCAATCGTTCCAGACGCAAAAGAAAAAGAGAATGAGGATAAAGAAATTAAAAATAAGCCAACACCTCCACCTCCACCAAAAATAACAGTAGAGCCTAAAAAGGAGGCTGCACCAATTGTAGATTATCCAGATGTAGAAGCGCAGTTTCCAGGTGGAGCTGCTGCAATGAAACAATATCTAGCAGAAAACATTCAATATCCAGAGATGGCAATTGAAATGGGAGATCAAGGTAAAGTTTTCGTAGAATTTGTAGTAAACGCAGATGGTTCTTTGCAAGATGTTAAAATCTTAAAAGGAGTTTCTAGAGAAATCGATAGAGAAGCGAAACGTGTTGTTAAGTCTATGCCTAAATGGACGCCAGCAGAACAAAAAGGAGAGTCTGTAAGAGCAAGGTGTAGAATTCCTATCAGTTTTATTATTCGATAAATAATACATATTCACATAATTATCCCTCTCAATTCTTTGTGAGGGATTTTTTTTAATCAAAAAATGAAGCTACAATCGCTCTTTTCTTGCATAGACCTTACTTCCTTATCACTATTTGATAACGAAAAATCTATTGAATGCCTTGTACAATTAGCTCTTGAATTAGAAAAAGAAAATTATCCTGTAGCCTCAGTTTGTACCTTTCCAAAGTACGCAGGTTTTGTGTCTAAAAATCTGGTGAATTCTAAAATAAAAAACTGCTGTGTTAACAGCTCTTTCCCACATGCGCAAACCTCTTTATCTAGTAAATTATCAGATATAGAAGAAATAAAACCGTACGTTGATGAAGTAGACATTGTAATTGACCTTGGAAATTTCATCTTAAATAAACCTTTGGTAGACAAACAAATAAGCGAAATTAAAAAGGCATTAGGAAATAAAGCACTAAAGGTAATTCTAGAAACTGGCGAAATCAAAGACGAAAAACTTTTACGCCAAATCTGCAAATGCGCTATGCGATCTGGTGCAGACTTTATTAAAACATCTACAGGGAAAACTGCAATTGGAGCAACAACAAACGCCGTGAAAATTATGGCCGAAGAAATAGCAGATTTTCAAGTAAAGGAACAAAAAACAATAGGACTAAAAATTAGCGGTGGAATTAGAACCTTAAGTGAAGTTAATGAATATATTTCTGTAATTGAAGCCTATTTACCTCCAACCTACTTCACAAATCAAACGTTTAGAATTGGAGCAAGTAGTTTAATTGATGACTTAAATAAATACAGATAGAATGATTTTTGAATCCAAACACATAATCGCATTAGAAGCTGCCGTTGCAGCAAGTAAAATCATTATGGACATCTATGAAAAGGGGTTCGAAACTGAAATAAAACAAGATGGTAGTCCGGTTACAGAAGCCGACCTAGCTGCTTCAAAAATTATAGCTGAATACTTAGCCAAAACAAAACTACCTATTCTAGGAGAAGAACGCATAAAAGAACCCTATTCAATAAGAGAAAAATGGACAGAGAATTGGTGCGTGGACCCGGTAGACGGAACAAAAGAATTCATAGCTAAAAATGGTGAGTTTGTAGTAAATATTGCTCTAATAGAAAATCATAAACCTGTATTTGGACTAATTGCTTCTCCTGTTAACAAAGAACTCATTTTTGGTGGTAGTGCATTTGGAGCATTTCACATCAATTTTTCTGAACTAAACAAACCTAAGGAATGGAAAAAGTTACCAAAGATTGAAGCACTCAATACTCCTTGTGTAATGACCTCTTCACGCACACATCATTCGGGTAACACGCTCAAAATTGTTCATGCGATTGAAGAGCAATATGGCAAACTAGAATTTATTAAAATGGGCTCTGCTCTCAAATTTTTCGATTTAGTGCTAGGAAAGGCCGATGTCTATCCCAGATTTGCACCTACTATGGAATGGGATATTGCTGCCGGACAAGCTATATTTGAAGCTGTTGGTGGAGAAGTATTGCACGCAACACGCGGTATTCCACTATATTATAACAAGGAAAATTTAAAAAACCCTTACTTTGTGGCTAAAAAGAAGATTTTGAACCTTACTTTAGTCGAATGAAAATACTTGGCGTACTTCTACTTATTTGCATCTCTACTAGCCATGCTCAAGACCTTCTTTATCTTCCGTTACAAGATGAATATACGCACCAATCTTTATTTGAAACGGACAAAATTACTCCGAGTACTTTCCCTTTACGGTATGAACAAAATTTGGGAGAAGAACATTTCCACTCCTCTTTTACAACCCATAAACAACAATTAAAATGGTTGGGAAAAAAACTGTTTAATGAACATTTTTTTCAATTCAAAAACAACGACTTCTATTTGGCTATTAATCCGCTTCTAAACGCTAATGGAGGGTTAATTGTAGACGACAGTGTAAATCGGATTTACCAAAACACAAGAGGACTAGAATTACAAGGACAAATAGCAGAAAAAGTGTCTTTCTACTCTTCCTTTCATGAAAATCAAAGCGTAGTTGCTCCTTATTTAGCTCAGCTATACAATAGTCGTGGAGAACTGTATCCGCAATCAGATTCTACTTATTTGGTTCAAAATGCATTTATTCCAAGAGGTGCAAGAACAAAACCATTTAAAGAAAATGGCTATGATTATGCCTTTTCTACTTCTTACATTCATCTTAACTTATCTAAATTTTTAAATATTAATTTTGGAAATGCCTCGCAGTTTTTAGGGTACGGCAAACGTTCTTTACTTTTGTCTGACTATTCTTCTAATAGAACTGCACTTCGGTTTGATATGCGTCTGAGTAAAAATTTCTCTTACAGAATTGAAAATGGTCAGCTTTTAAACCTTTTTAGAAGACCTTTTTTCACTACCGTAGAAGCACCTTTCGAAAAAAAAGCCTTTTCTACTCGCTATCTAACGTTTACTGGAAACAATGAAAAATTGAGTTTAAGTATTTTTGAAGGATCAATTTGGTTTAGAGAAGATGCGATAGCATCACAAAAAGTAAACGCTAAATTTTACAATCCTATCCTTATGGCAAATACACTCATTGATAACTTTGAAACAGAAGATGCAAAACATTTATTGGGTATCAATTTCGGTTACAAACTCAATAAAAATAATTTGATTTACGGACAATTTGCTACAGATGACTTAAGCAACTTTGAATATGGAGTACAGGTAGGATATCGTGGAAACTACCTATTTTCAGCTAACAAACTCAGTTATCAAGTCGAATTAAATACCACTTCTTCACGCTTGTATCAAGCAAATAATTTTAGATTAAACTACACCCACAACAACTACCCTTTGGCTTATGTGTTTGGAAACCAAACAAATGAAGCGTTCGGAATGCTGCGGTATGAATTGAAAAATTGGTTCTTAAGCCTTTCGCATACTTCTTACTACAATGCAGGACTTATAGCTTCTCACGCGAGGTTGTTTAACGACAAAACTGATGCAATGGTGGAGGAATTAAACTGGACTTATTTTACATCCGGACAACTGGGTTATCGATTTAACTCTAAAAACAATTTAACAATTTATGGAAAAATGTCGCACAGAGCATCACAGAATAACCAAGCATTAATAGTAGAAGTTGGTTTATCAACCAACCTCATAAATAATTTTAGAACATATTAATGAAAAAAATTATTACATATTTATGGCTGCTTAGCATTAACTTCTGTTTTTCTCAATATCAGTCGGAATCAGCTATTTTATGGCATACCCAACCCACATCCAACTTCGATCATTTTTTATATAACGGTAGTCAAACAAGCATTGAATTCGATGGAAACTGGAGCAAAGGATACATTGGTTTTGCAATTCCTAACGGTTTTTTCCCTTTGCGTATTGCTCCTGTTATCAATGCTTCTGCTAACGCAAATAATGGCTTTCATACACTTCTAAATAGTGGGGTAAATTTAAATGCCAGCTATTCTAAATACATTTCTTTCTCTACCACTATAACAACTGCTTTGTACAGTTTAGATAGTTTGCTAGACGATTACAACTACGTGGAGAGAAGTAATTCCATTCATTTCAATCCTTCGTTTAAAGACGTAGATGTTCGCGGTAATGTGCAGATTACTCCTAACCGCTATTTTACCATTTCAGGAGGAATTGACAATTATTTTATAGGAAATGGAGATCGAAGTTTACTTCTAGATAACAAGAGTAAAGCGTATCCTTTTGCATCTTTAAAAACTAAAATATGGCGGTTTGAATTACTAAATCTCTACCAATTTCTAAAGGAAGAAGAAGGTGGAATAGAAAAAAATAAATACAGCTCTACTCACTATTTAAGCACTCAACTCGGTCGTGGTTTTAATATTAGTTTATTTGAAACCGTTATTTTTCAACCAAAAGATACACTTCAAAACCGAGGATATGAATTAGAGTACTTAAATCCAATTTTATTTTACAGACCAACAGAATATAGCTTAGGATCAAGCGATAATGTTTTATTGGGTTTAAATATCAACTGGAAACGAAAAAGAACCATGCTCTATGGTCAGTTTATAATAGACGACTTAAATATTGCAGAACTACGTGCGAAATCAAATTGGTGGGCAAATAAATATGGTGCTCAATTAGGTGTGAAAGGAACAGTTTCAATCAAAAATCATAGCATTAAATATTTAAGCGAAGTAAATGTAGTTCGACCATTCACATATGCACACTTGAACGAATCTCAAATTTACGGTCATTCTGAATTTCCATTAGCGCATCCAGCCGGGGCCAATTTTATAGAATCCTATTCATTTATTCGTTCAAACATCAAGAAAAATCTAAATATAATGCTTAGCTATCAATATCTATTAAAAGGCGGATTAGAAAGCACTAGTGATATTAGTTATGGAAATAATATTTATGATCCATACACAAATAGACCAAATGATTTTGGCTTTAAAATTGGAGAGAATGGCAGACTTATTCAACAGCGCTTTAGAATGGAAATAAATTATCAATTGCCTCACAAATTACAGGCTAATTTATTTTGTCAAGCCCTACTTACCCACCAATTTTCAAACCAGAAAACAGAAAATATACCAGGAGTACTTTTTGGTGTAAGATCTAATTTTACTAAAAACCATTCTTTCAATTATTGATATTTAGAACCATTCCAAACTTTTGTCTTTTTTTTAATAAGACATTTAAAGATTGCCAAATAAAGAAGCGATAACTCTATTTTATCCTTAATTTTGTAGTCGATTATAAAAATCAATTTGCGTGAGCGACGAAAAATTAAAAGTAAAAAAAGGTGGTAAAGTAAAAGATTACATGCTTTTCACCAAGTTTAGACTAGCCAGTTTAGTAATCATTTCAGCACTTACTGGATATCTCTTCGCTTGCGGAATTAACGGAACTGACGTATCTGGACTCGAAATATTTTACCTCATGATAGGTGGTTTATTGGTTACTGCAGCCAGTAATGGCGCCAATCAAATTTGGGAAAAAGACATTGACATTTTAATGAATAGAACTGCTAAAAGACCTTTACCTCAGGGCAAAATGTCTTTAACAGAAGCCTATCTTATCGTCATAATTTCTTTAATAGTGGGTACTTGGATGCTCTATCAACTTAATTTTTATTCTGCCCTTCTAGGTTTACTTGCCTTTGTAAGTTACGTATTTATGTACACACCTATGAAAAGAATCTCTCCTTGGGCTGTTTTAGTTGGTGCTTTTCCTGGAGCTATCCCACCTATGTTAGGAGCCATTGCAGAAACTGGAGAATTTGGTTTAATGCCAGGAGCGCTCTTTTTTGTTCAATTTGTTTGGCAATTCCCTCACTTTTGGGCCATTGCTTGGGTATCACACGAAGATTACCAAAAAGGTGGTTTTGATCTCTTACCCTCAAAATCTGGAAAATCGAAAAGCTCTGCTTTCCAAATAATGTTTTATGCGTTACTATTAATTCCTTTTAGCCTTTTTCCATGGATGTTAGATTTAATAAGCAGTAATTTTACAATTATACTTGTATCAGTGTTCGGTTTATTGTTTTTTCTTTATTCCTATCGCTTATACATAAGTACAAAAGATATAGATGCACGCAGATTAATGTTTGCGTCCTTCTTTTATCTACCCATAATACAATTTGTATATGTTCTAGACCTATATTGGTCGTAATTATATAGTTTTAAATAAAAATTAACATGAAAACTAATTTTGTAAATGAGCTACCACAAGACAGAAAAGAAAAAGCTAAAAAATCTTTGGTTTGGATTCTTATCTTCAGTGTTGCCATGTTCTTCGCAGGATTAACCTCTGCCTACATTGTTTCTATGGGTGACAACTTTTGGATTAAAGTTGCTTTACCAAATGCGTTCTGGCTTTCTACCGTTTTAATACTTATTAGTAGTTTAACGTTAGTTGCTGCCATTCGTTTTGCTCGAAAAGGGGATTCGAAAAAAATGCGTTTATTTATCGTTCTCACCACAATTTTAGGTGTGTTATTTGGAGTGTTTCAATTCCAAGGATACCAAAAGCTAGTAAGCAACGGAGCGCATGTGGTTTCTCAAATCATGGTAGATGACGGAAGATACGGTGATTACTATGAAATCAAAATGGATAACGTTATTCTTAACTTAGAAGGCAATCAGTACGCTAAAAACCACGAGATTTTAACAGATTCTGACGCTCAAACTTTAAAAGAATTTGCGCTAAATTTTAAAATTGGAACTTCTGTAAATGATGTATTCAACATTCCAAATTACGGAAAGAGGTTTACTTTACTCTATAAAGATGAGCCTTTAACACTATTAAATGGAAAGTTTCAAAAAGTAAATGGAGAAGAACTTTTACCAGTAGAATATGATAGATTAACCTATTTAGCCAGAAATATTGTTGATGAAAGAGGTGACTTTTATATTGCTGGACAACTTGGTGAAGATTTCGAATTATACTACAAAGGAAAAGCACTTGAATACAAAGAGCGAAAACTCTTCTACAATAATCAAGAATTAAGTGCAAACATGCAAAACAAATTAATGCGCGGAAATTCTGATACAAGTACTACATATTTATACTTGATTACTTTCTTACATCTTTTACATATCGTTGCTGGACTACTCATGCTTTTGTCTTACGTAAGACGTTCATTTACAAAAGATTTAACAAATTCAGATGCCATAAGTTTAAGATCCGGAGCAATTTTCTGGCATTTTTTAGGTGTATTATGGGTCTATTTGTTACTTTTTTTACTTTTTATTCATTAAACTTGCAAAAAAAATTATAATATGGCAGGTCAAGCTACGAAACAAATTGATAGTGCTACACTATGGGGAGGGAAAGTTTCTCCGTTTAGTGCAAGCTACGGTAAATTAATGATGTGGTTCTTCTTAGTCTCAGATGCACTAACGTTTGGAGGACTACTAGTAGCCTATGGTTACTCAAGATACTCAACTCAAGAATCTTGGCCAATTGGTGAAGAGACATTTGAAGCTTTACCATTCTTAGGAAACGGATTTCCGTTAGCATATGTTGCCTTAATGACTTTTATTTTGATTGTTTCTTCGGTTACGATGGTTTTAGCAGTTGAAGCTGGACACCGAATGGATAAAAAAGGAGTGATTAAATGGATGTTTGCTACAATAATTGGAGGATTTATTTTCTTAGGTTCTCAGGCTTGGGAGTGGAGTCACTTTATTCACGGAACACATTTTGGCAGGGTAACATTAAACGACGGATCTGTAGCTATAGTTAAAGGGGATTTCGGACATTTCGAAAACTTTACAATTACATCCGTTGGAGATCATGGTCACCACCAAGTTGGAGATGTAATTACTGAAGACTTAGAGCATACTTGGCAGCACGCAGCACAAGAAGGTCATGTTACCAAAAACAGTGATGGCTTGTTTGTATCTTTGCACGACGGCTCAACAGCTAAAGTGAATTTTGCCGAAGGAGAAGGAATAGAGAACATTGAGTTAATAATAAAACAACCTGGTTCTGTTTTTACAGAAAAATCTGCAGCAGATAACCCAGAATCTAGAATTACCGGTGAAGAAGCTGAAAATTTATATTTTGAAGCTTTAGCTACAGGAGATAAAGTAGTTTATGGAGCAAATATGGAAACCAATGAATATGGTCCTAAACAATATGGGCAGTTTTTCTTCTTTATTACAGGTTTCCATGGTTTTCACGTATTCTCTGGTGTTATAATTAATATTATAATCTTTATTGGTGTATTAAAAGGAATTTACCACAGAAGAGGACACTACGAAATGGTAGAAAAAACAGGTTTATACTGGCACTTTGTAGATTTGGTTTGGGTATTCGTTTTTACCTTCTTTTACCTAATCTGATTTACCTTAGACACGACAACGAAGAGAATTAAAATTTAAGAAAATGGAAAGAGACGATATTATAGAATATTCTTTAGATGCCCATCACTCAGAAGAGGATGGTGTAAAGAAAAGAAAAACCATTTGGAAAGTTACAGGTATCCTTACTTTAGTAACGGTACTCGAAGTAGCGCTAGGTATTTTTATCAAACAAGGAGAATCAGCTTCTTGGACATTCGTAAAGTGGTCATTTATAATCTTAACATTATTTAAAGCAGCATTTATTGTTTTAAGCTTTATGCACTTAGGTGACGAAAGAAAAACTTTAAAATGGGTAATTTTAGCACCTTATGCAATCTTTATTATTTATTTAATTTTTATTGCATTTAACGAAGGAAGTGCAGTGGGTACTGCAATGTAAATTGAATTAAAACACATACGCTGTGGCTCAAAAAGAAACTAAAGCCGGTCGAGGAAGGTCAATATTAATGTTGTTGCTTGTCTTTGGACCGGCTTCTTTATTGGTGTTTTTTGCATTGAACAAATGCGAAAACAAATTTAAATTACTAGATGATTTCGGTGTAATCGGTTCATATACCTTTACAACTAGTGCGGGAGAAACAATTACAGAAGAAAACATGCAAGGTAATGTTTTGGTTTTCACTACAATTCAAGGATCTTGTCCACAAGACTGTGCAATAGCAATTAACCATTTTAACCTTCTTATTTACCAAAAATATAGAAAAACACAACGCAAAAACAGCCATATTAAATTTATCTCTATCTTAACCGATACAGAAGGAAACCCTGTTGATAATCTAGAGGAGGTTCAATTTTACCTTCAAGATGAAATTCAAGGCTACGACCCAAACATTTGGATGCTTGTTTCAGGCGATCCTAAACAAGTTTATAATGTTGAAAACAACGGAGTAAACCTTTTCGAGCAAAAAGATACGCTGGCTTTTGGAGGCAAACCTTATTTGCAAGCAATGCTTTTAGTTGATAAAGAAAACCACCTTAGATGGGTAGGTAAAGGAGCCACAGAAAGAAGTAAAACTACTGAAATGGTTATTCGAGAAGAGTCTATGATTAGAGACTTTGAACAACAAATGGCACTACTGGAAAAGCAATACGACAAACAGAATAAAAATGAAAACGATAAGTAATTTTCTTATTCTACTCTTCCTTTTCATTTCTTGTGAAGAGAAACTAAAATCGTCCTCAAGTGGATTGCCTTATATTGGGCACCACGACATTGCTCTTACCGATGAAAATGGCTACGAAAAAGGTGACACTATTTTCCATACGGTAGAAGATTTTATTTATCTCAACCAGGATTCGACTATGTTGCGATCTAAAGAAATCAAGAATACAATATGGGTTGTTAAATTCTTCTTTTCACACTGCCGAACTATTTGTCCTCCTATGACACAACAAATGGCGCAATTACGAGACTCAGTTGAAGATATAAAAGAACACCTAACTTTTTTATCTTTTAGTATTGATCCAGAAAAAGATACTCCTGTGCGTTTGAGGCAATATAGAGATCGGTATGGGATTACGGCATCTAACTGGTATTTCTTAACCGGTGAAGAAAATGAAACGCATCGCTTAGGTACAGAAAGCTTTTATGTAAACGCTTTTGCCGACGAAAATGCTCAAGGAGGTTTTGCTCATAGTGCTAATCTCATATTAGTAGATAAAGAGCAACACATTAGAGGACTTTANGATGGTACTTCTAATGAAGGTAGAGAACAACTAGAAGAAGATATACGAAAATTGATTTCAGATGAATATANCACAAAAAACTGATCAGCAAATTAAGAACTTTAAAATTTTTACATGGGTAGTTTCTATAGCAGTGCCTATTGTTGTAGCGCTTTTATTTGGAATAAAGATAGACGGCTTCAATACTTCTTTCCTTCCTCCTATTTATGCTTCAATTAATGCAATTACAGCAATTGTGTTAGTAAGCGCTTTATACATGATCAAAAAAGGAAATATGCCAGCACATAGAAGACTTATGCAGTTCGCAATAGTGCTCAGCCTTATTTTCCTAGTATGCTACATTGTATATCACATCACAAGTAGTTCAGCGGTTTATGGCGATATTAATGGAAATGGATTACTAGAATCTAATGAGTTAGCAGCTGTTGGTATCTGGAGGTCTATCTACTTACCTCTACTAATTACGCATATTGCATTTAGTGTAATCGTTATTCCACTGGTAATGATTTCATACTCATTTGCATGGGCTGGACAATTCGACAAACATAAAAAATGGACGCGTATTGCTTTTCCAATATGGTTTTTTGTTGCTGTAAGTGGAGTAATTGTTTACCTAATGATTAGTCCGTATTATGCCTAAAGCAATTGGCTTAGGTGGTATTTTCATAAAATGTGAAAATCCAAAAGAAATGAATGCCTGGTATAAAAACACGTTAGGCTTAAATGTGAATGAGTACGGCGTTTCTTTCGAATTTACAACCTCACAAAACACAAAGGGGTATCTACAGCTAAGTACGTTTGATAAGAAAAGTAAATATTTTGGAAATGATAAACAACAGGCTATGCTCAACTTTCGTGTTGATAATCTAGAAGCGTTTATTCCAATATTAAAGCAGCAAAAAGTCGAGATTTTAACTGAATTAGAATCGTTTCCTTATGGAAAATTTATTCATATTGCAGATATAGACGGAAACAGAATAGAACTCTGGGAACCCGTTGATGCTGTTTTTGAAAATGATATGAGTGCCAAACAGCCTTTGGATTAAATCCAACACAAATCACCGCTTAACCTTAAAGAATAGTCTTCTATATAACAGACATAAAGCAGATTGTCGTTAATTCATATGTTTTCAGGTTTAAAATTTGACTTTCAGTCGCTTTCACGTATCTTTGCAATCTATTAAGAAAAAGATAAATAACTATAAATGAGCACAACAGAAAAATTAGCTTATAAAGTAAAAGATATCAGTTTAGCTGACTGGGGAAGAAAAGAGATTAGAATTGCTGAAGCAGAAATGCCAGGATTAATGGCTTTGCGCGAAGAGTACGGTGCATCTAAGCCATTGGCTGGAGCTAGAATTGCAGGATGTTTACACATGACAATTCAAACTGCTGTTTTAATTGAAACGCTAGTAGAATTAGGAGCAGACGTAACTTGGTCTTCTTGTAATATTTTCTCTACGCAAGATCATGCTGCTGCTGCAATTGCTGCTGCTGGTGTACCCGTTTATGCATGGAAAGGATTAAACGAAGAAGAATTTGATTGGTGTATAGAGCAAACTATCTTTAACTTTAAAGATGGTCAGCCTTTAAACATGATTTTAGATGACGGTGGAGATTTAACAAACATGGTTTTTGATAAATACCCAGAGTTAACAAAAGATATTAAAGGGTTATCTGAAGAAACTACAACAGGAGTTCACAGATTATACGAAAGAAAAAAGAACGGAACTTTAGTAATGCCAGCAATCAACGTTAATGATTCTGTTACTAAATCTAAATTCGATAACAAATACGGATGTAAAGAATCTTTAGTAGATGCTATTCGTAGAGCTACAGATACAATGATGGCTGGTAAAGTTGCTGTTGTTTGTGGATATGGAGATGTAGGTAAAGGTTCTGCTGCTTCATTACAAGGTGCTGGTGCAAGGGTTATTGTTACTGAAATTGATCCTATTTGTGCGTTACAAGCTGCAATGGACGGATTCGAAGTTCGTAAATTAGAAAACGTTGTTGATAAGGTAGATATCGTTGTAACTACAACTGGTAACAAAGATATTATCCAAGGTCAGCATTTCGAAGCAATGAGAGATAAGACTATCGTTTGTAACATTGGTCACTTCGATAATGAGATTGATATGGCATGGTTAAATGCTAACTATGGTTCTACTAAAGATGAAATCAAACCTCAAGTTGATATGTACAATATCAAAGGAAATGATATTATCGTTTTAGCAGAAGGTCGTTTAGTAAACTTAGGTTGTGCTACTGGTCACCCATCATTTGTAATGTCTAACTCTTTCACAAACCAAACATTAGCTCAATTAGAGTTATGGCAACATTCAGATAAGTATGAAAACGATGTTTACATGCTTCCTAAGCACTTGGATGAAAAAGTTGCAAAATTACACCTTGCGAAAGTTGGAGCTGAGTTAACTGAATTAAGAAAAGATCAGGCAGAATACATTGGTGTAGATCAAGCTGGACCATACAAGCCAGAGCACTACAGATACTAATATCTCGACTATCGCTCGATAACCTTATCAGAACGATAAAAAGATAAAATATATTAAAGCGAAGTTCATTCAGTTGGGCTTCGCTTTTTTTATAGTCTTTCGCTTCAAATACCTTCTTTAAAGGAAAATTATTTGTTTGATGTACAACTTTGAAACAATTAACACATTAATTTTTTACTTTTACATCTCCTAAATATGATGGATCTAAGCAATTTTTAAAATGAGAGATTTACGTACAACCAATATTTTGTTGCTATTAATAGCAGTGCCTGTAGTTTTCTTCATTTTAAAAACATTAAAGTTTATTTTTATTCCTCTTTTGGCTTCTATGTTTATAGCCTTACTCTTTTTGCCATTAATGCGTAAAATGACACGTTGGGGAATACCAAAATTTGTAAATGTTATTGTTACACTCATTATTCTAGTTGGAGTATTCTATATTGGAGGTAAGGTTATACAAATATCAGGCAATGAAATTATTGCCTCACAAGATGAAGTACTTGCAAAAGCTGAAACAAAATTAGAGTCCTTATTTCTTTCCATTGAAAATNAGTTGAACTTAGAAGAAGGTCAAGCTAAAACATCTGTTCTATCTCTTTTTACAGGAACTTCAAATGGTCAAGTTGGAAATACTTTAAACCTTGCACGTGGAGTTTTGTCTACCTTACTGATGACACTCTTTTTTATATTGCTTTTAATTGCTGACTCCATTAACATAGAAAAAGCATTAAATTCTGTTATTTTTAAACGACCAATGCTCTCGGTTAAAATTTTTAGAACCATTGAAAAAGACATCATAAAATTCGCCAAGGTTAAATTTATAATCAGCCTATTAACTGGTGTAGGATTTACTATCAGCTGCTTAGCTTTTGATGTAAGCTTTCCTATCTTTTGGGGACTGTTTGCTTTCTTAATCAACTTTGTACAAACCATCGGCTCTGTAGTTTCAGTCGTACTTTGTGCGCTATTTGCCTTTGTAGAAATAAACTCTCCAGGAGCACTTATCTTCTTTACTATTTGTATAACAATGACACAAGTAATTATGGGAGGAATTTTAGAACCTGTTTTCATGGGGAAAACGTTCTCTATTAACGTAATAACTATCCTCGTTATGTTAATGCTTTGGGGCTATATTTGGGGGATTCCCGGTTTAATTATGTCTATTCCAATAACGGTAGTACTACGTATTATTTTTGATCAATTTCCACGCACAAAGATTATCTCACAGCTTATGGCCGGATCAGATAATGGCGTATCCTTATTGCCGAGCAACAAAAAGTAGGTTTGGCAAAAAAAACCATAGCGATCATTGGAGGTGGTGCAGCTGCACTCGCCTTTTGTTCTTTTATAGATAGCCAAAAATATACTGTAACCTTATACGAAAAAAACCATGCTGCAGGTAGAAAATTTCTAGTTGCTGGAAAAGGTGGTTTTAATCTTACGCATAACGAATCTCTGGATTCTTTTTATAAAAAATATACTCCTTCTTCTTTTCTAGAAAAAGCTTTAAATGACTTTTCTAACCAAGATTTTAGAGCNTTCTTACTCGAAATAGGAATACCNACCTTCGTGGGAAGTAGCAACAGAATTTACCCCAAAGAAGGAATAAAGCCGGTGGAAGTACTTAAAGCGCTCTTAAAGCACCTAGAAAAAAATAAAATAAACCTAATCACAAAAACAAACTGGATAAACTGGAAATCAAATGGAAAACTGCAATTTGCAGATGGCGCCGTTTTAAGTAGCGACATCACAGTTTTTAGTTTAGGTGGTGGAAGCTGGAAAATTACAGGTTCAGATGGTGGATGGTTGCCAATTTTTAAAAACAAAGGAATACATACGGTTCCCTTTTCACCTTCGAACTGCGGACTTAAAGTAGACTGGACAAATCAGTTTATTAAACAAAATGAGGGTAANCCTTTCAAAAATATTGCAATTTCCTGTAATGGAAAAACACAATTGGGTGAAGTAGTAATTACGAANTTAGGAATTGAAGGAAACGGAATTTATGGGTTGAGTCCTCAAATACGAACCNACCTACAAAACAATAAAAAAGCCNTTGTATANATTGATTTTAAACCTACACTATCAGAAGAGGAAGTAACAAATAAGTTAAATGANTCTAACTACAGTNCGATTTCAGATAGGGTTAGAAACGATTTAAAAATAACGAAAGCNCAGGTACACTTACTAAAATCTTTATTAACAAAAGAAGCGTATACACATACTCCAACCTTGGCGCGTTATATTAAGTCTTATCCGTTAGAAATAACTGGTTTTGCGCCAATAGACGAAGCGATTTCTACTGTAGGAGGAATTTCGCTAAGTGCTATTGGGAGCAACTATGAACTTAATAAAATGCCTAATCATTTTTGTATAGGAGAAATGTTAGACTACGATGCTCCGACAGGAGGATATCTACTTCAAAGTTGTTTTAGTATGGGTTACCAATTGGCAAAACATCTAAATTCTAAAGGTTAAGCACTTTTTAGGCTAAATGGTTCACTAATTATCAATGTATCTTACTACCTTGTGTTTGAATGAACACAAATGGTCTAAAATCAATATTCAAACCTGAACTTTATCATGGTTGGAATAAAAGTAAACGTTTTTTTGAAGGTTGGTATTATAAATTAATCTCCAAAAATGGAAAACATCAATTGGCAATTATAGTAGGTGTTTCAATAAATGATAAAGGAGAAAAACATGCTTTTATTCAACTTCTAAATGGTGAGCGTCTCCAAACTTCCTACCTCACTTATCCGTTCGAAAAATTTAAAGCTTCTACAAAGAAACATGAAGTATCCATTGATAAAAGTACTTTTACGTTAGATACGCTAGAAATCAATACCAAATACTGGCAGGGGAAACTCTCTTTTTTTAATGGAAAAGAACTCAAAAGCAAATGGTATGCTCCAGGAATTATGGGGATTTTCTCGTTCTTTCCTGGAATGGAATGCTATCATGGATTACTTCAATTAGATGGTGAAATAGAGGGTAAAATACAGTTTAAAAATGAAGTCTTCGATTTTTCTAAAGGAAGTGTTTACATAGAAAAGGATTGGGGACACTCTTTTCCAGAAGCCTATGTCTGGTGTCAGTGTAATAATTTTGAGGTAAAAGGCACCTTTTTAAGTCTTTCTATAGCCAACGTTAAGTATTTAGGAATTAAAACTATGGGATTCTTTTGTATTGTTCAATACCAATCAAAACAATATAAATTTAGTACGCAAAATATCTCCAAAATAAAATGTATTCGCTTTGATAACAACAATTTAACTATCGAAATAGACGCTCAAAAATTTATACTATTTCTTGAAATACACGAAGGAAACTATGCAAAACTTAAAGCTCCCTCTAAAGGAGAAATGTTGCAAAACATTAAAGAAAGCTTAACCGCGAAAGTGAAGATGAATTTAATAGATAAGAAAACAAATAAAACCATTTTTGAAACAAAAGGAAAATATGGAGGTCTCGATATTTCAAACCCTCACCTACTTCGTAAATCGTATTCTAAGTAAAATTCTATTTTTGCTCTTTTCTCTTTTAAACGCAAAAAAGTATGCAACATAGGCATTTTTTAATTCACAAACCAATTGGAACCGTTTGCCAATTTGTTCCTACAGCTAAACGCAAAAAAAAGCTACTTGGAGATTTTTATGATTTCCCTGAAGGTACCATGTCGGTTGGCAGACTAGATGCACATTCTGAAGGGTTACTAGTTTTAACAACAGATGGAAAAGTTAGTAATAACATTAGACAAAAAAACATAGAAAAAGAGTACTACGTACAACTAGATGGAGTTATCACCGATGACGCCATAGAAGAATTAAAAAAAGGTGTTGACATTCCCTTAAAAGGCAAGTTATTTCAAACTTTGCCTTGCAAAGCAACTAAAAATATTGATTTTGATAGAATTCCTCCTAATCCAAAAAAAGAAAGAGGAGAACAACATGGAGAAATGTCTTGGTTAAGCGTAACCCTTACCGAAGGTAAGTTTAGGCAGGTAAGAAAAATGTGTGCTGTTGTTGGATTTCCTGTAATACGTTTAATTCGAATGCGTGTAGATCAATTTGAGTTAGGTGATTTGACTCCGGGAGAAGTGCAAGAAATAGAAATGCTAGAAAAATTTATTTAAAAGCGGGTTTGAATTAAACAATTAAAAAAAATGTGTGTTATACAAACATGCGAACAATACTAATTACAGGAGCAAACAGAGGTATAGGTCTAGAGTCTGCCAAACAACTTGCTCAAAAGGGAAATCAAGTTATTATCGGGTCTCGAAACAAAAAACGAGGAGATGATGCAATTGCAGATCTTCAAGCACAAGGGTTAAGCATTGATTGTGTTAAATTAGACGTAACACTTAATGATGATATTGAGAAAGCCTATGCGTATATTGAAGAGAAATACGGAAAATTAGATGTGCTTGTAAATAATGCAGGTATCATGCATTCTGAAGAAAAGTGGATAGGAAATTCTGTTCTCGATGTTTCAGAAAAAGCCCTAACACAAACCATGTTTGTTAACTTTTTTGGTCCGTTCAGAATGGCTAGAACTTTTGTTCCACTGCTAGAAAAAGGAGAAGATGCCAGAATTGTGAATTTAAGTGCAAAGTTGGCTTCTTTGAGCTTACATGCCGATAGAAAATCTGCAGTTGGTAACACAAAGCCATTTGCATACAACACCTCTAAAACAGCTTTAAACCAGCTTACCACACATTTGGCTCATGCATTACGAAGAAAAAAAATTAAAGTAGTTTCTATTTATCCAGGTTGGGTTCAAACCGAAATGGGTGGAGCAAATGCTACTTATCCAGTAGAAGAAGGAGTTGGTACGGTTCTAAAGGCAATCAATGATAAAATTGAAACGGCAACTTTCTTTCACGATGATCATGACGTTCCTTGGTAAATAGTATCTTGCAAAAGATTTACTTCGTAAAAAAAATTTCATGACAGTCAAAGAGCTTGGGTTGCGTTATAAAAATCTCATTTTAATTTCCATACTTGTCATTTTCCATACCGTTGGTATTTTTGGTATTAAATCAGACAGTAGAGATAATTTTTTAGGATTAAGTTTTATGAACCTAATGCTCTCTTTTACTGTTTTACTGCTTGCCAGAAAGAAACATACACTGCTTTTTTACATAGCACTCCTTGCTATTTTTGCTATTGGTATGTTCGTAGAATGGATAGGAATTCATACCGGCTACTTGTTTGGAAATTACAGCTATGGTAATAATCTTGGTGTTAAAATAGACGGTGTTCCACTAATTATTGGTATCAATTGGGTGGTTCTTACAATTTGTTCTTGCCGGTTAGCAGATGTATTTGTAAAAAAACCACTTGTTACAAGAGCTTTGCTATCGGCTGCATTTATGACCGGTCTAGATTTCTTAATAGAGCCCGTTGCAATTGTTAGCGACTACTGGACATGGGCTGGAGAAATACCTCCGTATAATTATTTATGCTGGTTTGTTATCTCCTTCTTCATCCATCTTGGTTGGTATAAATTAAAATTATCTGAAACGAACAAAGTGCCTTTGGCATTGTATTGTATATTAGTAGTATTCTTTGTGATTTTAAATAGTTAAGAATTATGTATTGGTGGGGACCTTTTATTTTAATAGCAACATTTTTTGTGATGGAATTTATGGCGTGGGCAACGCACAAATTTGTGATGCACGGCTTTATGTGGAAATTTCACGAAGACCATCATGTTGAAGAGCCTGGTTTTTTTGAAAAAAATGACGTGTTTTTTCTTATTTACGCAATCCCTTCTTGGTTATGTATTATGCTTGGGATGATTTATGGTAACTACGTTTCTGTTTGGATTGGCTATGGTATTGCCGTTTATGGTTTTGCCTATTTCTTGTTTCACGATGTATATATCCACAGAAGGTTTAAGTTTTTGCGCGATATTGATCATCCTTATTTTATGGCAATTAGAAAAGCCCACAAAGTACACCATAAATACAGAGGTAAGGAACATGGAGAATGTTTCGGAATGTTAATTGTTCCAAAGAAATATTATACAGAAGCTAAACGTTCTTTTGCCATTAAAAAAGGAAAAGCATGAGTTTATATCTCTGGATTAATCTANTCACTATCCTCGGTCCNCTTGGTTTAAGTTTTGATAAAAAAGTAGCNTTTTATAAAAGTTGGAAATCAGTTTTTCCTGCAATTATTATCGTAGCTATTGGTTTCTTACTTTGGGATGAGTNTTTTACTGTTCATGGAATATGGGGTTTTAATCCAGAGCACCTTCAGGGCATATATTTAGGAAACCTTCCGCTAGAGGAGGTGTTATTTTTTATTACCATACCTTATGCCTGTATTTTTATCTTTAGCTGTATTGATGCTTATTTCCCTAAACATAAGTTTAATAAACTGGGGTATGGCTTTTCTCTCGTCTTTACGCTCGTTTCTGTTGGTTTAGCCGTTTATTTTAAAGATAATTGGTATACCTTTTACGCACTTTTAGGAGCCGGATTGTTAAATGCAATTATATATTTTGGATATACACCCGCTTGGTATGGAAGGTTTATTGTTGCTTTTCTTATTGCAATTATTCCGTTTATTATTGTCAATGGAGTATTAACAGGAATGTTTACAGAAAATCCTGTAGTTTGGTACAATGAAAATCATATTATGGGACCAAGAATTGGTACTATACCAGTAGAAGACTTATTCTACAACTTCTTTATGCTTTTTCCTATTACGGTTATTTTTCAATTTCTAATAAAACGAAAAAACAAAAAACAAGCTTAATCAAGTAACTCCAAAGTACCAGAAATTAAACTTTGATTCCCAGTAAATTGTCCATTTTTCCATTCTTGACTAACCCCACTAAACTCACCTTTCATAAGAATTCTACCTAAATTCTTACGATCTAGCTCTATGGAGCAANTTACAAAAGCAGAATTCCACCGAAACAATTCTACTTGCCCTTGGTAAGAACCGTTTTCTTTCTCAAGATAGCTAACATTTCCGGTTGATACGGTTTTAATAATCATAAAACTAGCTTTGGATTGCTCTACTTCAACCTCTTCTGTAAACATAATTTCGTTAGTAGAATTGTCTCTAAACGCCAAATAAACCTTGTCATCTTTCTGAACANGCTTGCATGCACTAAATACAATTAATATTAAAATAGAAAGTGTAAAATATCTCATATGCTTTTTTTGATAATAACGCAAAAAACATACCTAAATGAGTATTTGATTTTCAAACTCGCTATCCACTTATATTTTTGCTAACTTTTAACCTAGAAAAAACAAGTAGAGTAGCTTCCTAAAGAAACCTTAGGAGATTAAACAGAATCGTTATCACTTTTCTTAGGTGATGGAATTATAAACCAACATCCAAAGCACAGAACACCAAATAAAAGAATTGTTTTAAAATTGAGATTAAGTTCTTTTAAGGTAAATCCAATAATCAAAAGTAAAAAAGATAGAAGCAAAAATAAACCTGAAAGATTGATCTTTTTTTTATTTTTAATCAATACAACAACTTGCAGTAGTACACCTATTACCCCAGAAAACAAGATAACCCATGCCCAAGGTATTAATGCTAATAAAGAAGCTTCATCTTTCGTGAAAAAGCCAAGTAATTGAGGAAGAACAATTCCGATTGAACAGATCACAAGCAGTACATTACTTACTTTTTGCAGCATTTTATTTATGGTATGAAAGTAATGTTGGATTACTAATTAAACGCTCTGTAACGTAGTGTTTAGCTCTAACAGCAGCTTTTAAACTTGGGAANCCCAAAGCCAAATAACCACAAAATGCAGAGGAGAGAATACAACCCGTACCGTGTTTCTTAAGTAGGGTATCAACTTTTGGATTCAGAATACTTACTTTTCCATTTTCAATTAAGTAGTCTCGTCCAACAATTGCTTTAAACTCTTTGAAGTCTAAGCTTGTAGTGTGTCCACCTTTCAAATAAAAAGAAGCGTGTGTAAAATCTTCTCTTGAAAAAAGTGTAGAAAACTCTTCCGTATTAGGTGTAACCCAATCTACTAGGCGCTTTATTTCCTTCAAGTCGTTATCAAACCTATTTATTTCAAACGCATCATCTGAGGCGTAAGTTGGTTTCAAAACAGGGTCCCAAACAATCACAGCGTCTGTATTGTAATTTCTAATTTTCTNAATTATACGTAATAAAACAGCAGCATTTTCTACTAATCCTATCTTAAAAAAAAGCGGAGTATAACGCTCTANTAGAAGGTCTAATTGTGCTAGAATAGTTTGCTCGTTTATCCAGTTTACCTTTTCAAAATGATCTTCGGTTTGAATGGTATTTGAAGTAAGCACGCTTAGCCCAATTAAACGCAATTGTTCAAATGTTTTCACGTCTGCAACTACTCCTGCACCTCCAGAAGGATCAAAACCTCCTATACAAATGCAGTATGTTCTTTTGTTCGACATATTAATAATTAACTTGTTTCCCTATTTGCGCTCCAATTTCTTTTATAAGCTTTAATCGATAAGGCAATATATGAGTAATTTCTTTAGCTCCCAGCGAAAGCATAATGTGATTAGGCATTACAAAGGTTGCAAACTCAGAACCGTATTGTTCGATTATTTTATTCTTAATNTCTGTATAAATTTCCTTCTTTACGCTTTCTGCTAGCGCTCTTTTTCGTCTGTTTTCNCTCTTTGTTTGCCTATCTAAAGGTTCTAAAGCACTAGCTGTTTTAGATTTTTTTAATTCAATTGCCTCGCTAATTAATCTTCTGTGCTCAGCATCTATTCTATATTGATAATCTTTGTTTAATAAACTCCTAAACACACCTTTTTGTTTAAGCCAATTGTGGGTTGGAAGTTTTCCTTTGGCCATTTCAGCAAGTACTTCCTTTTTTATGATTTGATAACTCGGTTTTCCAATTCGTGCTGCTGTTTTTTCTCTAAATTGTAAAAGTCCGTCATAAATATGAAAATCATAAGAAGTGAAAAGCTTTTTCTCGCTGTTCTTCACACTCACTACGCCTATTTGATCTGGATAAACTACGCTATCAAATGCTTCATTTTCTTCTTTTACCCATGCAACTCTTTGCTTTTCTTTTAGTTGAGCGTATAACTTTTCTTTTAAATCAAACAAGTACAAAACATCATCTGCTGCATAATTAATTTGTTCTTCAGAAAGAGGTCGTTTAAACCAATTGCTTTTCTGCATGGTCTTATCTGCATCGATATCCAATACCTCTTTAAGCAAATTAGATAATGAAATGGGAGGATAGTTTAATAAACTCCTGGCGTTTCCTAGATCATTTATATTTTTAGGCTTGCATCCTAAATGGTGTAATAAGCGCATGTCTTCTCCAAAAGCAAAGCATATTTTTTCTATAGCCGGATTTGCTATAACCGAGAAAATAACACTCAACTCTAACTCTGTTTCGATTGGATCAATCAAATAACACTGCTCTCCATCAAAAATTTGAAGTAAGCATAAATTAAAACCATATTTATAATGGTTCTTATCAAATTCTAAATCTATGGCTATGTTTGTGCATTTTGCTAAAGTTGCAACACACTTTTCTAAATGGGCTTGCGTATCTACGTATTCAATTTTCACGGTGTTAAAGATAATCTTTTTACATAAATCAATATAAAGCTTAACCTATTGGTTAGCAAATGCAAATATCATCTCGGTTACAAAAAAAGAATGAACTAAATATAAACCGATAGCGCTATTATCTTATCTTTGTTTAAACTTTAGGGGTATTTTGTTAAATACAAAATTGAGAAAAACCCTTCGAACTTGATTTGGTTAAAACCAACGAAAGGAAAAGTGCACTAGACAATTAGGTCTAGGTATCAAGAAGTATTTTCTCATTTCCCCTCTTTTTAAATAATACAAAATGAACGTAACGTTTAATGGTTTGCAAGAAACAGTTCATCCAACTAATTTGCACGATTTGATGGTTGTAAAAGGGCTCGACTGTAAAACAGGAATAGCTGTTGCAATTAATAATACGATTGTTCCTAAATCGAGTTGGAAAACTAAAACGTTAGAAGAAAACGATAGAATAGTTGTAATTACTGCAACTGCTGGAGGTTAGTGTTAAATAATTGAGAACAAGTGTTAATTAAGAAATGTTTGTCATTTCTATCATTCCTCTGAAAAAGAGGTAAATAAAAAAGAAATATGAAAAAAGAATCATTGCCACAAGAAGGAAGTATATCTAGAGCGCCTTTTCCAGCATCAAAAAAAGTATATGTTCCTGGAAAAATTCATGATATTAAAGTTGCCATGCGCGAAATTTCTTTAACCGATTCTAAACCCATGTTTACAAATGGAGAATTTGTTAAAGAAAACAACGCTCCAGTAACTGTTTATGACACATCAGGACCATACACCGATCCTAATGTTGAAATTGATGTTAAAAAAGGACTTCCTCGCTTACGTCAACAATGGATTTTAGATCGCGGAGATGTTGAAGAATTAGAAGGTATTTCTTCTGATTACGGGAAACAAAGACTACATAATCCTGAACTAGACGAATTACGTTTTGAACACCTTAAAAAACCGTTAAGAGCAAAACCAGGAAAAAATGTTTCTCAAATGCACTATGCAAAAAAAGGAATCATTACACCTGAAATGGAATACATTGCCATTCGCGAAAACCAAAGAATTGACGAAGTAAACGAAATAGCAAAGCAACATCCCGGAAATAGTTTTGGTGCAAATACTCCTAAAGGAAAAATTACACCAGAATTTGTTCGTGATGAGATTGCTGCTGGTAGAGCTATTATACCAAATAACATCAATCACCCAGAAAGTGAACCTATGATTATTGGTCGTAATTTCTTAGTGAAAATTAATGCTAACATTGGTAACTCTGCCGTTTCATCTTCTATTGAAGAAGAAGTAGAAAAAGCTGTTTGGGCTTGCAGATGGGGTGCAGATAATATTATGGATTTATCCACAGGTAAAAATATTCACGAAACGCGTGAGTGGATTTTAAGAAATTCACCAGTTCCAATCGGTACAGTTCCAATTTATCAAGCGCTTGAAAAAGTAAATGGTAAAGCCGAAGATTTAACTTGGGAAATCTTTAAGGACACTTTAATTGAACAAGCTGAACAAGGTGTAGATTATTTTACTATTCATGCAGGAGTTCTTTTACGCTACGTCCCTATGACTGCTTCTAGGGTTACAGGAATTGTATCGCGCGGTGGATCTATAATGGCAAAATGGTGTTTAGCTCATCACAAAGAGAATTTCTTGTACACACATTTTGAAGAGATTTGTGAAATAATGAAGGCGTATGATGTTGCTTTCTCTCTAGGAGACGGTTTGCGCCCGGGGTCTATTGCTGACGCGAATGATGCTGCTCAATTTGGAGAGCTTGAAACCTTAGGAGAGCTTACCAAAATTGCTTGGAAACATGACGTGCAAACCATGATTGAAGGTCCGGGACACGTACCAATGCACATGATAAAAGAAAATATGGATAAGCAACTGAAAGAGTGTCATGAAGCACCTTTCTATACGCTTGGACCACTTACTACGGATATCGCACCAGGATATGATCACATTACATCTGGTATTGGAGCAGCTATGATAGGTTGGTTTGGTTGTGCTATGTTGTGCTATGTTACTCCGAAAGAACACCTTGGTTTACCCAATAAAAAAGATGTAAAAGATGGTGTGATTACGTATAAGTTAGCTGCTCATGCTGCTGATTTAGCTAAAGGTCACCCCGGAGCACAACACAGAGATAATGCATTATCAAAAGCCCGCTTTGAATTTAGATGGGAAGATCAATTCAACCTGTCGTTAGATCCAGATACAGCNAGAGAATATCACGATGAGACTTTGCCATCAGAAAATGCCAAAGTAGCTCATTTCTGTTCTATGTGCGGACCACACTTCTGCTCTATGAAAATTTCTCAAGATGTAAGAGATTATGCCAAAGAGCAAGGTATTTCTGAAGATGAAGCCCTAAAAGTAGGTATGGAAGAAAAAGCAAAACAATTCCATGATAAAGGTGGAGATCTTTACCTTACTCCTGAAAAACTAGCAGAGTAAGTGTTAAAAATTTAACGAAACAAAGGGAAAGAGTGTTGAAAAACACTCTTTTTTTCTTTTTGCTCAATCAAATCACTACTTGGCTAATCTATTGAAACTTTAGTATTTTAATCTCGTATTATTGNATAGAATTCAGGCATTTAGAATTAAGCAATGTATAAAGTCTTATTACTACTATTATTTTTATCGTACCAAGTTCGTGCGCAATTCGATGTTGGTATTTCTAGTACCTCATCTTTAGAGAATCCTTCTTTTACCTTCCCAAGTTTACAGCCCGATGATTACAGCGTTTGTTTAACTGCCTTAAGTACAAATGGAAATGTAGTTTGTAGCGATCAAACTTGTGAAACTATAAGTATTGCAGATGCATTCTCAATGTACGTGCCTAACACGTTCACACCAGATAATGATAGTTACAACCCTGTATTCTTACCTGTTTTAAGTGGTAATGATATCTATGAGTATAACCTTACTATATTTAACCGACGGGGAGAAGTATTATTTGAATCAAACAACCAAGCAGTTGGTTGGGACGGAACATATNGAGGAGAGCCAGTGAAAGATGGAACGTATATCTGGAGAATTTCAGCAAGAGAAATCGGAAAGATAAAAGATGTTCTATTTACAGGGCACGTCAATGTAATTCGATAACCCGCACAAGGCATTATAAAATCCTGCTTACAATCGTTTGCAGGGTTTTTTATTTTACATTTGAACTATGCTTGTGTTATTAACTTCTGAAGAATCAATACAAAACGAAGATAAAGTCCTGAACTCCCTTTTTGAATTTGGTTTAGAGCGCTTGCATATACGTAAACCTTTTCATGCAAAAGAAGACTACGAAAGGCTGATTAAAAGGCTATCTCCCGACTTTTATCCCAAAGTTTTTTTGCACGAACATCACACCTAGTAGATAAATATCATTTGGGTGGTAAACATTATAGGAAAAAAGATGCGCTAACTATATTCAATGATAAGTATCCTAAAAGTACGGGTGTACATTCGATTGACGAGTTATTAGAAAAGGAGATGCACTACAACCACCTTTTTGTGAGTCCGATATTTGACAGTATTTCAAAAATTGGATATACTGCAAAAACTAATTTATCTATCACAGGCTTACCAAGCGATGTCCAAAATAAATGCATTGCTTTAGGAGGAATTAATGCTTCAAATATCGATAAAGCAAAAAAAATGGGGTACAATCATTTTGCAGTATTAGGAGCCGTTTGGCAGTCCAGTCCTATTTCTTCATTCAAAACAATTTTTCAAAAGTCGCGAAAGTAGTCTAGATGTTAATCTTTCTAACTAAGTTAATTATGATAAATTCTGTCAAAAGCAGCTTTAAGGCTAGGATCATTAAATACAAATCCAGCCTCAGTAATTTTCTTATTTGACGCTTGCAGTCCGTCTAATACAACACTTGCCATTTCTCCAAAAACTAATTTTAATACAAAAGCTGGAGCATTTGGTAACCATAAAGGTTTATTTAGGCTTTTTGCTAAGATTTTAGTGAATTCTTTGTTTGTTTTAACATCAGACAATGCATTATATGCTCCGTCTAAGTTATGCTCAATAGAAAACACAAACATTCTTACAAGGTCATGCAAAGAAATCCATGGCATCCATTGTTTTCCTGAGCCAAGCGCTGTTCCAAAATACATCTTAATAGGTTGTGCAATCTTAGGTAAAGCACCTCCTTTATTCGTTAGCACAACCGAAATTCTCAATTTAACTACTTTACATACAGAAGAAAATAAATCTGCGCTTTGCTCCCATTTATGAACTACTTGCGATAAATAATCGGTTCCAAAGGAATCAGATTCAACGTAACATTTTTCGTAATTATCATATCCGTAACAATTAATACCAGAAGCTGAAATGTACTGTTCTAAATTCGGCATTTTAGACACAAAAGAGAACAAAAATTGAGTTGGTACTACTCTACTTTGAATAATGTCTTGTTTTCTTTTATCTGTCCACCGCTTATCTGCAATGCCTACACCAGCAAGATTTATAATATGCGTAACACCTTCCAGAGCATTCTCATCCATCTCATTCTTAGAAGGGTCCCAATGAAATATCCCGTTGTTATGATTCGACGGTTTTCTGCTTAGTACACGAACTGTATTTCCTGATTGTTTTAAGGTTGCAACTAATGGAGTTCCAACCAACCCTGTTCCTCCTGCAATTAATATAATCTTACCTGTCATACTTCATTAACAAACCATTTGTTATTTTGTTACGAAAGATAAAAATTATTCGAAAGAAAATCTTCCGTTCAACCACTCTGGGTCTAGTTCTGCACCAAAAGATTTGTAAAAATCAATAGCGGATTCATTCCAGTCTAAAACTTGCCAACTCATTCTTTTTACGCCTAGTTTCTCTGCCTCGGCTTTTACTTTTAAAAAGAGATCTTTTCCATATCCCTGTCCTCTGTGTTTCTCCGTAACAACAAAATCTTCTAGATACAAACATTTACCTTTCCAGGTAGAATAAGACGTATAATACAATGCAAAACCAATTATTTCAGTGTTAATCTCTATCACAAATGCTGCGCAGATATTATCTTCAAATAAATGTACGCCCAACTCTTCTGAAGATACAATTACGGCGTTTGGTTCTTTTTCATACACCGCTAGTTCAACTATTAGCTTATGAATACCCAGTTCATCTCCTTTAACTGCTCTTCTTAACATAATTATAGTCCTCCTAAATTAAAACGTAAACGAATGCCTGTTGCCATATTCCCTGTTGGATATGAAGTAGCAATTTTGGGGTCAGTAATGGTTTGATCGTAATACAGTGTTGCTGTTAAATTCTTACCTAACTGGTAATCTGCATTGAAGGTAATTTTCACCACTTTTTGACCAGCAGTTGCTTGATTTGTATTTTCAACTATTTTTCTAATAACGGTTAAGTTATCGCGTATAGAGAAGTCAAATCTTAAATTTAAATCATTTGCTGGTAACGCTTTTCCTCCAAATTTAAACGGTAATTTAACCTTGGTAAATTTGTAGCCTGTACCTATTACTAGTTCTGAACTTCTTGTTTCTGTAATTTGATTATTTGTTAAAGCCAAAGAAGAACTCTTATCTCTCTTAATTTCAAAACGCGTAATTAACCCATTTCCTTTTACCTTCCAAGTTGCATCAAACCCAATTAATGGAGAGAATGATTCGCTTATAGTTACGTTTTGAACCTGAAACTCTGATAAAAAGTTCCCATTAATATTTCTCACATCACCACCTTCTTGCCATTCTAGGTTTGTTTGTATACCCGAAACATTTACATTAGAAGAATAGCCATGTCGAAGCGTAAAGTTTCGAACATATTTCTTCATAAATTTATATTTCGCTAATCCATTGTATGAAATTGTCCAATTTGGTAACGGTATATTTTTAATCGGATTAATATTATCCTCATCAATACTTCTGTTTGAATATGAAGTTAAGAAAGCACCAATTAATACGTCTTGCTGACTTCCATCATATCCATCATAAAAGCCAGAAGAAGTTAAAGACGAAGCCGGATTAGCAGATCCAATTAATTCAGAAACCGCAACTCGATTTGCCCTTAGCTTATCAAAAGATTGCGACCTATATTCTTTATCCAGACCTTCAAAAGCAGAAGCTATAGAAATCGTTGTATACGTTACACTTTGAGTCTTAAACATGCTCTCATATTCGTATTGGTCGTTTAATGTGTAGCGAAAGAAAGAAGATTCATTTTCTGTAAAGTTTCGGCTCATCGTTAAGTCTATCTTTACATCTTTTAACGGCTCCAGACTGGCTCTACCCGTAATATTTTGAGAATGTGTTACGGTGTGTTGTGTATTTAAAGAGTCATTTCTAACCATCCAACCGTTATTGGCAAATGTTCTACCTATCTCATAACCATTATCTAAACCGAAAACCGAACGCTGTTGTTTACCAAAAATGAAACCAGCCATTTGACGCTCAAATCCATTTTCTGAAAATCCTAAAATCCGTGTATCTCTAGCATAACCGGGTAATAACGTTCCATCATTTATCGTATAAGTACCGGAAACAGTTCTTACTGTCATTAACGTTCTACCTAAGAAGCCCGCAACAGGATGTACTTTTCCTCCTCGCTTTTTCTCAGCTTCTTCTCTTTTCTTTTCTCGCTCCTTTTTACGTTTTGCCTTTTCTTTTTCTTTCTCCGTCATATCTTCCGGATCTTTCTTTGGCTCTGCACCTTTCGTTGGATTTTTCCGTGGATCAACTCCACTACTGCTTCTTCTTACACTTGCTCTTCCTCCTCTGCCGTTATTATTAATCTTTTTAAAGAACTCTACCTTGTTATATAGATTTGTAAAATTTAATTGAGAAGTAACATTAATATTTCTACTGTTCTGAATTACGTTTCCAAAAGACTCTAATCCAAGATTTGAGCGCTGCCATTCATAACCTCCAGAATACTTAGCATTTGCATTTACCCAATCTAAGGCCGGTATTTTATTAAAAGGTACATTGTAATTAAAATTATACTGATGCTGGTAACGCATCGTTTTACCCAATGTGTTCATTTGACTGCGAATACTATCTCTAAACTGTTGATATAATACTGGAGCTTGAGTTCTACTTACCTGACCTTCAGGCTCATCAAAAATTGCATTATTTGATGCACTAATATCAAACTTAAGGTTCTTTGTGATGTCATAATTCATTTTATAAGTTCTATCCCATGTAAAATTCTTAAGATAAATGGGCTGAAACTCAAAAGCGGTTCCTAGGGTATTTCTAATTTTTCGTTCATTATAAGAACGCATGATATCATTATTTAAACTGATGTTTTTTGGTCCTAGATACAAGTTTGCATCTCTAATTAACGACCACCACTTAGACTTCTTCATGAATTTGACCTTCTTAAATGGCTCCAGTAATTTTGGAGATGCTGAAAAATTATAATTCAATCCTCCTCTGTAGATTTTCGTTCTGTCAAACTCTGTATTAAAATCTCTGAGCAATCTCTCACTTTGCGAGTAAGATAGACTAAAATTCTCTACGTCCCAGATGTGCGTCTTTTTACCTGCTGCTTTTTCTTTCCTTACATTGGTAAAATTAAATGAGCGGTTCATTGTATAATCCTGTCCCAGTTTGGCTCGTTCTCTTCTTTCGGCTGCGTCATAATCAGATAATTGGATATCTGGATTAAAGGGATCAAATTCAGGATTAATTATACCTAAAGAATAACTGTAAAAAAATGGAATTGCAATACCTGCTTTTTTACCTAAAAATTGACCCAATTGCGCATTTGTTGATAAATCGAATGTATAACGTGTATCTCTCTGACGCTCTGCTACCCTACTATCTATAGCTCCCCAATTGGTTCCGCTATATGTACCTGCAACGTTTACATTTGCAAAATCTGCTAGTTGAACATTTGCCCGAGCAAGTGCAGCAGATCCACCACTATTTTCGAAATCCGTTAAACGCAATTCGTTCACCCATATTTCGGCACATTTTGCTAATCCATCATCTGGTTTCCAAACGTTTATTTCATTCTTTGAAGGGTTTCTAACACCTATCATCAACGTTCTTAAACCCTGGAGGTTAGGGTTTCCTTTAACTTTTAGTCGTCTCGATGGATTTTTAGGATCGGTGATCACAAATTCTGTATTCGTTGCAACCGTGCTACCAGGAGTATCTGCAGCATTGTTTCTTTGCTTTTTTACATTGATTAGGTCGTCAAATACTATCTCAACATTATTCGCTTCAGGCCAGATTTGTTCTGCGGTTGCACTGGTATTAAAAGCAGTTACCTTCATAGGCATTTCATACTCGTAATAGTTCTCAACAAAATCAGTACCCAAACGAACAAAAATCGTTAGATCATCATCGTTAATTGGGATTTCTCCCACTTGCGATTCTGCATGCACAAACATTTGAAGCTTTTTATAGAACCGTACGTCAAAATCTACATTTCTATACGCAGCTCTGGCATCTCCATCTTCTAAACCACATGTTTCTAAGGTTAAAGCTTGCTCATTTAGTTGTCTTTGAAAAGTTTGAGAAGGATCAATTTCTCTTAAAATACCTGGTGGTGTTTTGTACGGAATTGGAAAACGTTGATCGTGTTGCTCGATATTTACAGCTCCAATATTAAAGTCATCAATACCTGGTTCATTAGGAAATCCGTCACCGGCTTGGGCTAGATCTTCCAGATACCTTCTCCATTCACCTCTTACCAATTCTAACTTAGCAAATCGTATCACTGTTTGTTCTTCAAAATCTTTTAAAAACATACGCATAAAACGAATCGATCTAAAGTCTGTAATACCATTAATTACATTATCTGGATTTCGAATAGGTATTCTAAATTGATACCATTTTCTTACTTTATTTCCATCTGTATATTCTCTGTCATTTATAATGTAATTTTTACCCACTACTAAATCTGACTTCCTTAACGATACTTTATATTGAAAATAAGCTTCTGATTGTCCTAGGTTATTATCTCTATTTATATCTTCAATATCTGGTGCGTTAGTTGCCTGGGTGGGGTAACTATCTGCGTTCATAGTATCTGACATTTCTGAGGTTGGAGAATTTCCTTCATGACCATTGTAACGCTTGTATCTCTGTAAAATATCAAACCCCTGATCATCGTAATCATCATCTCTAAAATAGTTGAAATTATCTCCAGAAACATCTGATAATAACCTTGCTTTAGCAGCTGCAGACATCACCGAGTTATTTTGAATCCAATTTACATAATTTGAATACGCAACACGTTCTTGGTCATCATTCCAACCATCTAAACCAACATCTTGCAAAACTCTTGCACTTGGATCATTGTCAAAAGCATTAACAACCACTTGCTGCGTAGATATTTTAGCCCAATTTGTTGTATCTAAATTCTCTAAACCAGCCCCAGCAACCCCTGGCAAACCGTTTTCAAAAGACTTTCTAGAATCCGGAAGGATATCTTCAGAAACGTTTCCAAGGTTAAAATACAAATCACCTCCGGCATGCACAGTTGATGGATTTACAGCCTCTGCGTCTGCACTAAAAGGATCTGCCATCCAAAATTGAATGTATTCTACATTGGTTTGTTCAAAATCGTTAGTTGTAAGAGAGCGCATTATTCCTGCCCAATTTTTGCTCGGATTGGTAAAATTACCTTGTGCATCCACTTGGGAAGTTGTATCATAATTGTACATTCCTCTCTCTTGTGGATAATAAGCTAAGTCTAAAATTGGAATGTTTGCTATTTGTCCTAGTTGAGGGTTCAAGTTTGGAAATAAATCTGTTTGGTTAACTTGTGCAACCATATTATTCTCTACAAGTTCAGGATCACTTGCTATGTTATCTGGCGTAAGCGCATTACTTTGATAAAATAAAGGATCAATTACATACCAAGCTAATTTTCCTCTGTTAAACCCTGATGCTAAATTATTGTTGAGTTGTGATTCTGGAAATAAATCATTCTGTCCTTGAGGAATAGAAGCTAATTTCCAAGAAGCTAAGTTTTTAAGGTCTATTGTAGATTGAGAGCCTTCAAAGTCGTCTATATAAGAAATCCCTGCCCGCGTTACAGCTCTTGGTGTTCCCGGAATTAAATGAGCTGCCTCCGCATTAAAGGTTAAACTAGACTTAGCTTTGGTAGAAATTACAGGCAATAAATCGACAAGTTTCGTTAAAATAGGTAAGTCTTTCCTGTACGCAATATCCATTCCTATTTTATTGTTTCGATATGGCTCGTCTCCAATATCTACTTTCTGAGTAATGGGACGTTCAGTCATCATCATCCATGTAGCTCCTACATTAAAATCAGGATTAATCATATAGTTAGCATGCGCTCCAAGAAGCGATTTTGCCTGAAAACCAAAAACAGATTGACTTTCAATATCTATTTTAATTGGTGTATTAGATTCTAATATTCCTGTGTTTAGAATTTTTACTCTACCTAAGTTGTAATCAACTGTGTAATCCAATCCTTCTGTTAAACGAATCCCACCTGCTGTTACAGTAACGGCTCCTTCTGGCACATTTAATGCGTTTAACGGTATATCACTTGTAACTGAAGATGAGTACTGACCTTTAAATAAAAATCTATTTTTAGATGGAATTTGTTGTGCTGCAATTTTTGTACTGTCATAGAGTTCTTGAAAGATTACATTATCTATCGTAATCTGTGGTATTGAAGCTGCTTGAAGCGCTTTCTGAAGTGTTGCACCAAAAGGCTCTACTGTGCTGAAATAAATCCGTCCATTTCTAGTGTTAATCGTTCCTCCATTCATGGCTTGATTACCATTAAATTGAATTGGAACGAAATCAAAAACACCATCTTGTTGCGGACGATTATTTTGATTCAGTCTGTCCATTTCTACCAAATCTACTATCTGTTTGTCGTCTATTTGAGGTAAGAAATTAATGGGTAGAGAGTTTTCTGGATTGTTATAAAAAATATTTAACCTAAATCCTTCTTGACTTACTTGATAAGCTCCTATAGAATAAACGTTTTTCATCATCAAATCCCATACTTTATTTCTCGGACTTGTGATTGTTGGTTTCAACAGTTTTAAAAAGAGTGCTTCTTGTCCTACCACTCCATCGTTAGAAAACTCTCCCACCTGAAAGGTTTGCCCTCGGTATGTATATTCGTAAGCAACTGCTAAAACTTCATCATTATTCAAAGGAAGGTTTAAGGATATATACCCCAGTTGAGCATTGTAAGAAAACTCTTGTTCTGTTAAACGCCTTGCATTTTCAACTTTTTCGTATTCTACAGCTTGTCTAAATGGCCCAGGCGCTGTTGCTTGAGATCCTAAAGCAGTTACTGCGTTGTTAAAAGATCTCACCTGATTGTTTCCTGAAGCCCAAGTATATAAACCATTCGCTTCATTATCGGGTAAAGGGCTAGAAGATGCGTTACCTGGGTTTCCCTCCCAGTTGGTTGAATTCGATTCTCCTAAATCAGAGAAAGCAATGATGTTACGCGTATCCTCTACATTGTTTTGCCTGTTGGTTAGCCAAACCTCTATACGCGTAATATTTGTAAGTGAACTAACTATAGGAACTGTCGAAAGTGCATTATCATAATTTTCTCTGTGGTAGTAATTTAAAAAATAGTGCCGGTTTGCCTCGTAATTATCGGCTTGCAATTCAAAATCTTGAATTTGCGCTCCTCCTTCGATATCAATCGTTTGTTTTTGACCTCTAGAAGAACTTGCAATCGCATCAACAGTTAACCTACCAAAACGCATTTTTGTTCTTACTCCAAACAGTGTTTGCGATCCTTGAATGAGTGTTGTACTCAAAGGCATTGAAACGTTACCTGCTTCAATTTTTTGAAGAATCATATCTTCATCTCCAGAGTACTCTAGTTTTGTTATATTATCAAAATCAAACTGGGCTTGAGTGTTGTAAGAAGTGTTTAACTTAATTCGTGTACCAATTTGCCCTACTAAATTAAGTTGAATTTTCTGTTGGAAATCAAACCGAACAATTTTCCTTTGACGTTCCGGCAATATTGGGTTATCATATCGTGATGAATTTACCCCAAAAGATAATTCAACTGCTCCTGTTGGTCGTATATTTATTTCATCAGATCCAAAAATATTGGCAAAGGCTTTACTTTCAATTTTAATTGGAGGAATTAATGGTTGACCCTCTTCCGTTTGATCATCAATTTTTTCTCGCCAATATTCAGACATTTCTCTTTGCCTTTCATACTCGATATATTCTTCTAAGGTCATCATTGACGGATTGCGATAATTTAAATCGCTACCCATTTTTTCTCGAAATACGTATTTCCCAGTTTTTGGGTCGTAGACAATGGTTTTTTCTACATTTGATGGATCTCCTAAATCAAAGCTTTGAGGAGTGTTAGAAGTAGGATCGTATGAATTTTCTATGGGAAATATTAAGTCAATACTATCCGGATGAATCTGAGCAAAAAGCTCTGATACGAATCCGAAACCAATTATCCCAATAACTAAGAATAATCGCACGACATGAAAGCGTTTCAATCTTGTAATCAAGGTTATAATATCTTTAGCGCATGTTTTATTAACTGTTCCACAGATTCATCACCTGTAGATACTTTATCAAGGGCTTTTTCGGCAGCTTTTTTATCAAAACCTAAAGAAGCCAATGCTGTTAACGCATCAAAGCGCTTAGTATTGTTCTCAACAAAAATATTATCTGAAGAAAATTCAAATTTCGCCATTTTATCCTTCAAATCAATAATAACGCGCTGAGCAGTTTTCGCTCCTATACCCTTTACTCCTTGAATTGTCTTTACATCTTCAGCAACTATAGCGCCTGCAATTTCTGACGGAATTAAAGATGAAAGCATAATCATTGCTGTATTTGGACCTATACCCGAAACAGAAACAAGATGATTAAACATCTCCCTTTCTTCAGTGGTAGCGAAACCATATAATATTTGCGCATCTTCTCTTACTACAAACTGCGTAAAAATCTTAATAGACTCGTCGCTTTTTATTGCAGAAAAAGTATGCAAAGATATTTTAACTTCATAACCAATACCGGCGCATTCTACCACTAAATTTGTAGGGTTCTTTTCAACTAATTTCCCGTTAAGATGCGTTATCATACCTATTTATTTTGTGCGTCTACGACAGCTACTTTTACCATATTTACGATTTCTCTAACAGAAGAGCCTAACTGCAATACGTGAATAGATTTTTTGAGTCCAACTAGAACTGGCCCAATTGCTTCTGCTTCTGTCATTTCTTGTAGCATTTTGTAAGCAATATTTCCTGCAGAAAGATTAGGGAAAATAAAGGTATTTGCTTCTTTATTTGCTAAATCTGAAAACGAAAATTTCTCATTCATTAACTCATTGTTCAGTGCGAAATTGGCTTGAATTTCTCCATCAACCGCTAATGTTGGATATTTTTCGTGTACAATTCTCGTTGCTTCTGCCATTTTCACAGAATCTTTTCCTGGTGCTGATCCGAAGTTACTGTAAGATAAAAGAGCGATTCTTGGATGCTCTTTAAATTTACGAACAGTTTTCGCAACATTATTTGTGATATCTGCGATCTCTTCAGCCGTTGGGTCGAAATTGACGGTAGTATCTGCTAAAAAGATTGGTCCTTTTTTCGTAACCAAAATATACATTCCAGCTACTTTAGAAACATCTTTTTGAGTACCTACAACTTGAAGAGCCGGACGTAACACATCACGATAATTTCTTGTAGCTCCTGAAACCATGGCATCTGCATCTCCTTGTTCAACCATCATTGCTCCGAAGTGATTGCGTTCACGCATAATTTGTAAGGCTTCATATTCAGTAAATCCTTTTCTCTTTCTTTTTTCAAAAAATGCTTCACCGTATGATTTTCTTCTTGCATCTTCTTCTTCAGATTTCGGATCTACAATTTCTACTTCAGGAAATTCCATTGAGTACTCCTCAATTAAATCTTCAATAATCTTTCGTTTACCCAACAAAATTGGAAAGGCAACGCCTTCTTCGTATGCTGTTTGTGCAGCCTTTAAAATTTTATAGTGATCTGCTTCAGCAAATACAACACGCTTAGGGTTTCTCTCTGCCTTAAGCGTAATGTTTCTTACGAGTTTATTATCTAGTCCTAATCTCTTTTTTAATTCAGCTTCATAAGCATCCCAATCTTTAATTGGTTCTTTAGCTATACCTGAATCCATAGCAGCCTTTGCAACCGCGGGAGCTACATAATAAATGAGCCTTGGATCAATTGGTTTTGGAATGAATTGCTCTCTACCAAAGGTGATCGATTTTTCTCCGTATGCTTCTGAAACTTCGTCAGGAACGGTCTCTTTCGCTAAGGATGCAATTGCTTTTACCGCAGCTAGCTTCATTTCTTCGTTAATCCCCGTTGCTCTCACATCCAAAGCACCTCTAAAAATAAATGGGAAACCAAGTACATTATTAACTTGATTAGGGTGATCTGATCTACCCGTAGCCATAATAATATCTTGTCTTGTAGAGGTAGCTTCTTTGTATGAAATTTCTGGTTCTGGATTCGCCAATGCAAAAACAATAGGATCATTAGCCATAGATTTAACCATATCCTTTGAAACTATTCCACCTTTTGATAGTCCAAGAAAAACATCTGCATCTTTCATTGCATCTACTAATGAAATATCTTCTTCATGCGTAGCAAAGTGAAGTTTATTACCCGATAAACCTTCTCTTCTTTTAGAAAGCAGACCTTTACTATCAAACATAAAAATATTCTCCATCTTAGCACCTAAACTATTGTATAGCTTTGCACACGACATCGCAGAAGCACCTGCACCAGAAATAATAATTCTGACCTTATCTATTTCTTTACCTGCCAACTCCAATGCATTAAGAAGAGCTGCACTAGATATTATTGCCGTTCCATGCTGGTCATCATGCATGATCGGTATGTCTAATTCTTCTTTTAATCTTCTTTCAATTTCAAAGGCTTCTGGAGCCTTAAGGTCTTCTAAATTTATTCCTCCAAATGTTGGAGCAATTGCCTTTACCGTTTCAATAAATTTCTCTGTGTCTTTCGCATCCACCTCGATATCGAAAACATCGATATCTGCAAAAATCTTAAACAACAAACCTTTACCTTCCATTACAGGTTTTGATGCCTCCGGACCAAGATCTCCTAATCCTAAAACAGCTGTACCATTTGATATTACTGCAACTAAATTACCTTTAGCTGTATATTTATAAACATCTTCTGGGTTTTCTGCTATAGCCAAACAAGGATCAGCAACTCCTGGAGAGTATGCTAATGATAAATCTCTTTGTGTCGAATATGGTTTTGTGGGAATAACTTCAATTTTTCCTGGTCTTCCTGATGAATGATAATCTAATGCGTCTTGTTTTTTTATCTTAGCCATAGTAAAAATTTGCGTGTAAAATAAGAGCGTAAATTTAATAAAATACATTAGACTTATAGATTAATACGAAGACAATATGAAAAAGCATTTAGTGGTTTTGAGCGGTGCAGGAATAAGTGCAGAAAGCGGACTTGGTACGTTTAGAGATAATGGCGGACTATGGGATAATTATAATATTGAAGATGTAGCTACACCAGAAGCTTGGAAAAAGAACCCACAAAAGGTAACCGAGTTTTACAATCTAAGAAGAAAACAATGTATAGCAAGTTCACCTAATAATGCCCATATAAAAATTGCAGAACTTGAAAAGCATTTTAACGTTACCGTAATTACACAGAATATAGATGACTTGCACGAGAGGGCAGGAAGTTCTAAAGTAATACATCTGCACGGTGAAATAATGAAAGTTAAGAGTGAGAACATCAATTACCAAGACATTATTATGGATTGGAAAAAAGCAGAAGTGAAAATTGGTGATTTATGTGATAACGGCTTTCAATTGAGACCACATGTTGTATGGTTTGGCGAAGATGTGCCTTTGCTAGAAACGGCGTCTGAAATTGTAAATACAGCAGATTTATTTCTTGTTATTGGTACATCTTTAAATGTTTACCCAGCTGCGGGGTTAATTCACGCATGCAACGAGACCTGTTTTAAGTATGTAATTGACCCAAAGGCGAAACAATTAAATCTTAATTCTGATTTTTACATGATTGCTGATACAGCTAAAAAAGGAATTCAGACATTTATTGATAGGTTGTTTAACTAGCTGTTTGCTTTACAATAATAAAAACAAAAAAGCTCAGCGAATGCTGAGCTTTTTATAATATTTTACTCTTATTTTCTAACTACCAACCTCTTAGACTCTGTTGCTATGCCGTTTGTGTTTATAAAAGAATAAAAATACACACCATTGTTTAAAGAAGAAACATCCACCTTAGCAGAACCGTTTACTTTAGAAGTGAGTACTTTTTGCCCTAGCGCATCGAACATTACTAACTTTCCATTATTGTTACCAACGTTAACATTTAATTGGTTTTGAGCTGGATTTGGATAAACGCTTATCGCTAAGTTATTGTTTTCTTCTAGGGACAAGAAACCGTTATTCCAAATAATATCTATAGAATCTACTTTTGCATTATTATTATCAAAATCTAATAAATAATACCTGTAAGTATCTACTCCATAATTCCCTGTATTTTCATAGTATGCAGCAAACCAACCTTCAGTTTGAGAAGGAATAATCTCTGGAGCTGAATTCCATGGATTATTAGGTGTAACTTGATCAATTCCATAACATGTACCTTGGCTAAGAGATTCTCCCCAGCATACGTAATCAGAATTCCCTAAGTCTGTTAGCTTTACTCTTTGTACAACAATCCTAGAACTTGCAGCGCTAGCATTTATTGCGTCAAAAGTTATGCTTTTCTCTGTGTCTAATGGAACCATAATTTCGATAGCCGTACCGGAAACATCTGCTACAGTTCCTTCAACAACAAGCTCGAACTGTGTTTGAGAAAAGGATGTGAAAGTGAGTAGAGATAATCCGAATAGTATATATTTTTTCATAAAGTAGAATTTCTTATAAATATAAATAAAATTCTGCAGAAATTTTTCTTTTCATAATTCATACTTCACAATTTAGAATTTAGGATACCAATATTAAACTCGTAATTTAATGGCTACATTGGTTCATCCTTTGAAAAGAAAATTGCATCTTTGCTAATTCATAAACTATTTAAACAAAAATCATGAAGAAAAATTTACTATCAATTTTTGGTATGTTAACAGCTGCTGCTGCCTTCGGACAGCTTCCAGTTAGTACTACTGCTGAAAACAAAAATGTGATTTTGGAAGAATTTACAGGTATTTCTTGTACTTTCTGTCCGGATGGTCACTTAATAGCTAACGGAATTAAAGAATCCAATCCGGCAGATGTATTCTTAATAAACATACACACAGGAGGTTTCGCAACGCCTCAAGGACCTGGTACAGATTTCAACACTTCTTTTGGAGCTGCTATTGCTGGTCAAAGTAACTTAGCAGGTTACCCAGCGGGAACAGTAAACAGAACTGAATTCGCAGGTTTACAACAAAACGGAACTGGTACTGCAATGGGAAGAGGGAACTGGTCTTCTGCTGCAACAACAACTTTAGCAGAAGCTTCTTATGCGAACGTAGCTTTAGAAGCAACAGTTAACGCTGCTACAAGAGAAATGACAGTTGATGTAGAAGTTTACTTTACTGGTACAGCGCCAGCATCTGTAAACTTAAACGTTGCTTTAACGCAAAATGATATTGAAGGTCCACAAACAGGAATGGCTGCAAATCCAGACCAAGTTTTAACAAATGGAAACTACAATCATACACACATGTTAAGACACATGTTAACAGGTCAATGGGGTGAGGTTATCAATTCAACGGCTATGGGTACGACTTATTCAAATCAGTTCACTTACACATTACCACAAGATATTAACGGAGTTGATGTTGTTTTAGGTAAGTTAGAAGTGATTGCTTTTATTGCTGAAGGACAACAAACTGTTGTTACCGGTAATGATGGACCAGTTACTTACACTAACTTAGCAAGTGATGATGCAGCTGCAACTGGAATTGAATTAGACGTTGCGTCTGTTTGTCCTGGTGAGTCAACAACTCCAACAGTAACAATCACTAACAACGGTCAAACAACAATGACTTCTGCAACTATCAACTACGATATTGACGGAACAAATGCTGGACAAGTAAACTGGACAGGTAACTTAGCTACTTTTGCTTCTGAAGATGTTGCTTTAAACGCTATTGCAGTTCCTGCAAATGGAGGAACAGTAAATGTATCTATTACAAACGTAAACGGTAATACCGATCCAAATTTAGCGAATAACGATATCTCTACACAAGTTAGTTCTGCTGTTACAACAGGATATACAATTACCGCTAACTTCTTTACAGATAATTACCCAAGTGAAACATCATGGGAGATCTTAGCTTCTAACGGTACAGTTGTTGCTTCTGGAGGTCCTTACACACCTGGTACTGATGATCAGTTTGGTGGTGGTGGTCCAGATGCGAATACTACAATTACATCTGTACACACGTTACCAACTGCTGACGATTGCTACTCAATTCGTTTAACTGACGAATACGGTGACGGACAGCAATACGGTCCTGGTGAAGGTCCTGGTGGAGGTTACGGTTTACAAGTAGTTTCTGGTGGTGTTGATGTAGTTTATTTTGATGGTGGTTCTGGATGGTCTACTGTTGATAGAGACGGAGCAATGAAAACGGATGCAGCAACTTCTTCTTTAGAGGAATTAGCGTTTGAAAACGTAAATGTTTATCCAAACCCTGCAAACGACGTGTTAAACGTAGCATTTACATCTATTGATGCAAACACTACTGTTTCTATAACAGATTTATCTGGTAGAACAATTGCTTCACAAGTTATAGAAGGAGCAAATGAAACATTAAATGCTTCTTTCTCTGTTTCTGATTTAGCAAGCGGTAGTTACTTAGTGAAAATTAGTTCAATCTCTTCTTCAACTACGAAGAATGTGATTGTTAAGTAATACAGTATTTTAATTGAAAAAAGCCGCGGACTTCTATGTCTGCGGCTTTTTTTTGCTAAGATTTTTCTTGGCATGTACTTTGCATTAGATTAAATGAATAGAAAAATACTGAAATATGAAAAAAATTGCACTGTTACTTTTAATTTCTTTTACGAGTTCTATGAGCTTTTCTCAAGAGAAGAAATCAGAAAATATTGAAAAAGAAATTCCGTCTGTATTATTAAAAGATATATCTGGAAACCGATTTAATACAGCTGAACTCGAGAATAACGGAAACCCAATTGTAATCAGTTTCTGGGCAACTTGGTGCTCTCCATGCAAAAGAGAACTAAATACAATTGCAGATCTTTATGAAGATTGGCAAGACGAAACAGGAGTTGAATTATACGCCGTATCTATAGATGATTCTAGAACGATAAACAGCGTAGAGCCATACGTAAATGGCAAAGGTTGGGAATACAAGATTTTAATGGATCCAAACAGTGATTTTAGACGTGCAATGGGCGTGAACAACGTACCTCACACTTTTATTATCATGAATGGTAAAATTATTTACTCCCATAACAATTATGCACCTGGCGACGAAGATAGGCTGTATGATATTCTATTAAAGCTTAAGTCCAAAAAGTAAGTAGAGAAAAAACATACGTTAAATTAAAGGAGTCTATTTATTAGACTCTTTTTTATTTTGCAAAACTTGCAACTAGCAAATATAGATTGTTTTAAAATTATTTATCTCCGTTAGAAATTCAAGTATTTAATAAGATATAAAACTGTTCTTTAGATTACATTACATATCTTTGAAGTTAGTGTCATAGTTATTTAAAAACACAAACAAGAAAATGAAAAATCTATTTTTAGGGATATTAATTTCCACTGCAAGCCTATTTGTTTATTCTCAAGATAGCCATGGAGAATCAAATAAAGAATTACCTTCAGTCAAAATAAAAGACATGGCTGGTAATGCAGTAAATACTGGAGAACTACAAAACAATGGAAAACCAATTGTAATTAGCTTTTGGGCAACATGGTGTTCTCCGTGTAAAAGAGAACTAAATACCATTGCCGACTTATATGAAGATTGGCAAGATGAAACGGGTGTTGAACTGTATGCTGTTTCTATAGATGATTCTAGAACTATAAACAGTGTAGAGCCATATGTAAATGGCAAGGCTTGGGAATACACGGTTTTGATGGATCCTAATAGTGACTTTAGACGTGCTATGGGAGTAAATAATGTGCCTCACACATTTGTTGTAATGGATGGAAGAATTGTTTATTCTCACAATAACTATGCTCCTGGAGACGAAGATACGCTGTACGATAAATTAATAGAACTAACTGAAAAATAATCTTCGCAGTTCTTAAACTTTTGCTTTTGTTCATTCTATGAAAAAACAATTAATAATACTCTTAACTTTTATCTCTTTTGGGTTGGTTGCTCAGAATAATATTGGTTCAATTACGGGGAATGTAGAATCTACATTTCAGTATTTAAATCAAGACTCATTAATCGGTGCCGATCAACCGCCTGAAAAAGGGCTGTTAAATACGTATGCGAACATCTTTTATACCAACACAAATGGTTTAAAAGGAGGTGTGAGATTAGAATCTTATCTCCCAAGAATATTGGGTTACCCAGATAGATTTTCTGGAACGGGAATAGGAATGCGTTATGTTGGCTATGAAAACGATTTAGTTGATGTAACTGTTGGACATTTTTATGAGCAATTTGGTTCTGGTATGCTTTTCCGTGCTTATGAGGATAGGCCATTAGGGTACGATAATGCCATGGATGGTTTACGCCTAAAGTTAAGACCATATAAAGGGGTGAACATAACAGGTGTGTATGGAAAACAACGTTTTTCATTTACAGATGGAAAAATTATAAACTCAGACGGATTGGTTCGAGGTTTAGATGCTAGCATACACCTGAATGAAACACTAGAATCAATGTCAAATTCCAAACTAGACGTAACTTTAGGAGCAAGTTTTGTAAGTAAATACCAACGAGACAATAGAGATGATTTGATCCTCCCAGAAAATGTTGGATCTTATGGAGTTCGTGCTGCATTGAGATACGGTAAATTCTATATGAATGGTGAGTATAACATAAAAGAGAACGACCCTTCTTCGGATAATGGATTTATCTATAACAGAGGTCATGCAGCCCTTGTTAACTTTGGATATTCAACTAAAGGTTTTGGGATTGTACTTTCTGCAAAGTCTACAGATAATATGAGTTTTAGAAGTGATAGAGATAAGGATTTACAAGATTTATTAATCAATTTCTTACCTGCTTCAAATAAAACGCACACCTATAATCTAGTAGCAACGCTCTACCCTTATGCTACCCAGTTAAATGGAGAAGTAGCTTATCAAGCAGAAATGATTTATACAATTCCAAAAAAATCTCTGATTGGAGGAAAATACGGAATTCCCATTATTGCCAATTTTTCAACCATATATCAACCTCAAAGAAGTTNAGACGTAGCTGCTGTNGATTCAGTTAATAGACGACCTTATACTGTCTCTCCTTTCGCCTTGAGTAACGTAAAATTCTGGCATGATTTTAACATTCAAATTAAAAAGAAATTCAATAAAAAATTCTATACAACCCTCGCCTACTATAACATTATGATTAATAATGATGTTGTTAAAGTAACCGAAAATGCGTCAGGTAATATTTACTCTCAAATTGGTGTAATAGAGTACGGTTATAAGTTTAACAGGAAGCATTCGATAAGAGGAGAGTTTCAAGGCTTATTCGTAAAAGACAACAAAGACCAAGGGAATTGGGCAACGGCTGTACTAGAATATACTATTTCTCCAAGTTGGTTTGTGGCTGTTATGGATCAGTTTAATTATGGGAATAGTGATGAAAGCCAACGTGTTCATTATGTTGTTGGAACCGTTGGATACATTAAAGGAGCATCTAGAATAATGGCTACTTATGGTAGACAGAGAGCTGGATTGTTTTGCGTAGGAGGTGTTTGTAGATTTGTTCCTGCAAGTAATGGATTAACCCTAACGTTTACTCAAAGTTTTTAATTATGAGAAAAATATTAATATTAACCGGGATTTTAGGGCTTATTTATAGCTGTGACAAAGTGGAGGAACCAAACGTTGCTGGAGCTAATGCAGCATTAGACTATTCTCTGTATCCAGGTACCGCATTTGATTATGATAATAACGAGCGACCAACCTTTGGTCAAAATACGAATACCGATAGAAATGTTCTTTTAGAAGACTATACTGGACATAAGTGTACGTTTTGTCCACCCGCTGCAGTAGAAGCAAAAAACATAGAAGCCAACAACCCTGGAAGAGTATTTGCTGTAGGTGTTCATGCAGGCCCAAATCCTGCAACAGGTATCACTAACTTTCAAGAAACAGATAATGGAGACTTTACACATCAGTTTTATAACGAAATTTCTCAGGCTTATGGTAAGGAATTCTCTACTGGTGTTGGATTTACAGGTAACCCAAGAGGTAACGCCAGTAGAAAAAGTACGAATGTCAGCGCTCCAAATGAATTTTTCACCAACTTCGGTACATGGTCTACGAATGTTAATGCACTTCTAAACGATAATGATTTAAAAGTCAATCTTCAAAGTGTTTCAAACTATTACGCTTCAACAAAAGGGTTATTCTTACACGTAGAAGCCGAAGTATTAGACAACAGTATTACAGATGAAATTGGAATTATTACCTACTTTATAGAAGAAGAATTTATAGCACCTCAAAAAAACACAAGTGGTACAATTCTAGACTATAAACATCATAACACATTGCGAACTACTATAGATGGAACACCTTGGGGCAGAACTTTAGGCTCGGACTTCTTGGTAGAAGATAATAAATATGAATTAGACTACAGCTACCAAATCCCTAATGAATACGATGGTCCAGGAAATTGTCATGTATTAATATACGCATACAATAAGACAACCTACGAAGTGTATCATGTAATTAAGCAGGAAATTAACGAATAGAAGATTCTAGATCGCACATTTATAAAGGGATACTGAAAAGTATCCCTTTTTTTAACATTTATTGTTTATTAGTTTGTCTATTTGACACCTTTAAAATTTGAAATATTTCTGTATATTTAAGAAACTTTTAAATGAGATGATATGTTAGAGTTGAGTAAAAAAATCCTTACTAAAATGAGTTTCGATAGGCAGTTATTTCAAAAAGAACTGAATAAAGCATTGAGCTGGATATCTGATTCAAATGAATCAGTAGCATTTAAAGACTGGTGCATACGAGAATTTGGTGATATTTATCCTAAGATCATTACAAAAACCTTCTTATCAAAGTATTAAGAACAGAATAGAGCAACCACATTTGCCTGTGCTATTTAAAGTACAGGCTTTTTTATATCCGATTTATACCACTTTGACTTTACTGATTGTACACAAACTAATCCTTCAAAAAATCAATATTTCTTGTTAACCCTTTAAATTTTGTGCGTTTCACAGCACTCTTTTTAAATAACTCTTTAAATATATCTTCTGTTAGATCTTCCCAATCCGCTTTATTCATTTGAACTAGTTTCTCGTGTGGGTCAAACGCGTTTTCTTTAGTTGGTGTACTAAATCTATTCCAAGGACAAACATCCTGACAAATATCACAACCGAACATCCAATTATCCATCTTCCCTTTAAAATAGCTCGGTATTATCTCATCTTTCAGTTCTATTGTTAAGTAGGATATACATTTACTACCATCTACCACATAAGGCTCTACAATGGCGTCTGTAGGGCAAGCATCTATACATCTGGTGCACGTACCACAATAATCCTTTATTGGACCATCTGACAACAACTTGAGATCTAAAATTAACTCGGCAATAAAAAAAAACGATCCATGCTTCGGGTGTATCAGGTTGCTGTTTTTACCAACCCAGCCTATACCGGATTTTGCAGCCCAAGCCTTATCCATAACAGGAGCACTATCTACAAACACACGTCCACCCACTTCGCCAATATTCTCATGTATGGCTTTCATGAACGTTTTTAATTTATCTTTAATAACAAAATGATAGTCTTCTCCATAAGCATATTTGGAAATTTTAGGTGAGTCTTCCTCTTTTTGGACTTCATTTGGGTAGTAATTCAGTAACAAACTTACCACGCTCTTTGCATCATCAACCAACAATCTAGGGTCTAATCGCTTATCAAAATGATTATTCATGTAATTCATATTACCCTGATAGTCATTCTTTAACCAGCTTTCTAAACGTTTAGATTCGGATTCTAAAAATCCAGCTTCGGATATACCACAGTAAAAAAAGCCAAGCTCTTTCGCCTTCGTTTTAATAAAATTTGTATGACGCTCTATCATCAAAACAATCCACCTTGTTGCCAACCAAGGTCTTTACCAAGGTGTGAATATGCCTTTTCTGTAACCTTTCTACCACGCTGCGTTCGCATTAAATACCCTTCTTGAATTAGAAATGGTTCATACACCTCCTCCAAGGTACCTGCATTTTCACCACACGCTGTAGCGAGCGTAGTTATTCCTACTGGTCCGCCATTAAACTTATCTATCAATGTACTCAAAATGCGATTATCCATCTCATCTAAACCATTTTTATCAACATTAAGCGCTTCCAATGCAACATCGGTAATTGGAACATCAATAACCCCCGAACCTTTAATTTGAGCAAAATCTCGCACCCTTCTTAACAAGGCATTTGCAATTCTAGGTGTTCCTCTGCTTCGACTAGCAATTTCAAATGCTGCTTTTTCATTTATCGGAATATCTAACAATGAGCTTGAGCGTTCTACAATTAACGTAAGCGTTTTCGCAGTATAGTACTGTAATCTACCATTTATACCAAATCTCGCTCTTAACGGTGCTGTAAGTAAACCGGACCGCGTTGTAGCTCCAATTAGTGTAAAGGGATTTAATGCAATTTGTACAGTTCTTGCGTTTGGACCTGAGTCTATTAATATATCAATTACATAATCTTCCATAGCAGAATACAAGTATTCCTCAATCACTGGACTTAATCGGTGTATTTCATCAATAAATAAGACATCTCCTTCCTCTAGATTAGTAAGTAAACCAGCTAAATCCCCAGGTTTATCTAAAACAGGACCTGAAGTAACTTTGAATCCAACGCCAAGTTCATTCGCAATAATATTTGCCAAGGTAGTTTTACCTAAACCAGGAGGACCGTGAAGTAACACGTGATCTAAAGGTTCTCCACGTTTTTTAGTAGCCTCAATAAATATTTCGAGATTCTCAATTATTTTTTCTTGCCCTGTAAAATCGATTAACTGTTTTGGTCTTAAAACTTTATCAATTTCTTGGTCTCCAGAATTTTCTTGCTCTGCCTGATAGTCAAATTCGTCTTCGTCCACAATTACGCTTTATGTAAAAATAACAAAGCTCTACCATACGATAGAGCTTTGTTTATAATTTTCTAAAATAAATTTTCTAGTGATCCTCTTCACCTTCCATAAGAGGAACGATTTGAGGAATGAAATCTTCATCCATACCTGGCTTAGAATAGTCATACGGCCATCTATGTACCGTAGGCAATTCTCCAGGCCAGTTACCATGAACATGCTCAACTGGAGTAGTCCATTCTAAAGTATTCGATTTCCAAGGGTTCATTGGGGCTTTAGGACCTCTTGCGATACTTAAGAAGAAGTTAAACAAGAAAACAATCTGACCTACTGCCGAAATAATTGCGAAAACAGTTATAATTACATTTAAATCCAAAATCATATTAAACGAGTCGGAATTAAAGCCTTCATAAACACTATAATCATAATACCTTCTTGGTGCTCCAGCCAATCCAACGAAGTGCATTGGGAAGAATACGCCATAAGCTCCAACAATAGTAATCCAGAAATGAATATATCCTAAACGATTACTCATCATCTTACCATACATCTTAGGGAACCAATGATAAACACCTGCAAACATTCCAAAGACCGCAGACATTCCCATTACAATATGGAAGTGAGCAACAACGAAATAAGTATCGTGAACAGCAATATCTAATGCACTATCTGCCAGTATAATACCTGTTACACCACCTGTAATAAAGGTAGACACAAGTCCAATAGCAAACATCATGGCCGGTGTATATACAATAGAACCTCTCCAAAGCGTAGTAATATAATTAAATACCTTAACAGCCGATGGAATCGCAATCAGTAAAGTTGTAAATACGAAAACAGATCCTAAGAATGGGTTCATTCCAGTAACGAACATATGGTGACCCCAAACAATAAAGGATAAGAATCCAATTGCTAGTATAGAACCAATCATAGCTCTATAACCAAATATTGGTTTTCTAGAATTTGTTGAGATAATTTCTGATGATAAACCTAGTGCTGGTAGAAGTACGATGTATACCTCCGGGTGACCTAAGAACCAGAATAAGTGCTGATATAGAACTGGAGAACCACCAACATTGTCTAACATATCTCCACCTACAATAATATCTGATAAGTAGAACGACGTTCCCATTGTTCTATCCATTAACAACAATAACGCAGCTGATAGTAAAACAGGGAAAGAAAGTACACCCAAAATTGCCGTTACAAAGAACGCCCAAATCGTTAATGGCATTCTCGTCATTTTCATCCCTTTTGTTCTTAAGTTTAATACTGTAACAATATAGTTTAGTGAACCAATCAATGATGATGCAATAAATATTGTCATAGAAGTTAACCAAAGGGTCATACCTAACCCTGAACCAGAAACAGCTTGTGGCAATGCTGATAAAGGAGGATAAATTGTCCAACCCGCCATTGCTGGCCCTGTTTCAACAAATAGAGAAATTAACATGATAATAGATGATGCAAAGAACATCCAATAAGACAACATGTTTAAAAAACCAGATGCCATATCCCTTGCACCAATTTGCAATGGAATAAGTAAATTAGAGAAAGTTCCTGATAATCCACCTGTTAACAAGAAAAAAACCATAATTGTACCGTGAATTGTTACCAATCCAAGATACATTTCCGTATTCAGAACTCCATCTGGAGCCCATCTTTCTCCTAAGAATGCACTTAAGAAACTAGACTCTTCTCCTGGCCATGCCAATTGAATTCTAAATAAAATGGATAACATCATTGCAACAAGACCCATGAAAACAGCAGTCATTAAAAACTGCTTACCAATCATTTTGTGGTCTTGACTAAAAATGTACTTCGATACGAAACTCTCTTCGTGATGATCGTGTCCGTGATGTGCTTCATGAGCTACAGCTGCCATTTCCTAATTTTTTAACTTTTAATAAATTATTTTTCCTCTCCTTGAGTTAAAGAAGCCTCAATTGAGGTATACTTCTCTACTAACTCTGCTTTCTTCATTGCCATTGCTGATTTATCATCAACTGATAGCTTTTCTAAATCTGTATCATAACCAAAATAAGACTTCCCATCGTATCTTGGTTGACTAGTAATCCAATCAGCATATTCCTTCGCTCCAAGAACCTTAACCTGCATGTTCATTTTGTAGTGCGCTCCACCACAAATTTTATTACACATTAAGATATAGTTGAACTCAGGATTATCCATAATTTCTCTCATCTCCTCAGTTGTGTAAATTGGCTGAAACTTCATTCTTGTTACCATACCAGGAACAGTATTCATCTGTGCTCTAAAGTGAGGTAAATAAGCTGAATGTATAACATCCTTCGCTCGGAAAGACATTTCATAATTTTGNCCTTTCAGTAAAACTAAGGTATCAGCGAAAATATCGTTCNTCGCCAATGCATCTAAAGAGTCATTATATGTTTCATTCATTTGATCTAATAACCGAACCATTCTTTCCTTACGCTTCAGTTCATTGTGCAACTTTTCTCTTTCCGCAGCACTCATGATAATTGTTTTATCATTTAACTGGTCTTCTAGCATTTCAATACCTGAGTTACCAGTAGCACCGACTTGCATCAACTGAAGTGATTTCTCTATGTTCTCCTTCGTCATGATAGCAAATTCATTTTCTGCAGTAGTCAATTTATAATCAAACGCACCTAACGTGTTGTCTAAACCAGAATATCTAGCTTTCCATCCAAACTGGTAAGAGAATAACTCTACTCGTTCAGCTTCATCAGAAGACTCGTCAGTGATTTCATTCCAACTCTTAAGACCAAGGATAATAATTACTGCTAAGACAGCTGCAGGTATAACTGTCCATATCATTTCCAACTTGTTATCATGTGGAAAGAAGTATGCCTTAACTCCTGGTTTCTTTACATATTTCCATGCAAAAACAAACAATAATGTATTTGTCAAGAAAAATACAGCTATAATAATCACAAAGTTTAGATTCAAAAGCCAATCTGTTTCTACACCATGAGTAGAAGCTGCAACACCTCTTCCCGTATAACCGAATTTAAGCATCATCCAAATAAATGATGCATAAAACAATACCATAAATAACAACATTAAATTTGCATTTAAAATGTTATCTCTATGCGGTATTTCATCCTCACTTTTTCCGCTTGTCTTTCTCGATAACTCGTTCAATCTCACTAATTGCGCAATACCAATTACTCCGAGAACAATTACGACTAGTATAATCAATTTGTTTATCATTTCCTCTCTATTAAAATCTTTCTACTCTTATTAATTATATTTCGTGATGAATTGACTCATCAAGGAATGGATGGTTAACTGCGGTTAAAGGTGCCTTTGTTAGATTAACCAAAATAACTCTGACGAAAAACCCTAGAAATAAAACAGCCATACCAAGTTCTAAAATTCCAATATGTGCTAATCCACCTAATGCTCCAATATTTATCATTTGCCATGCATCTACCCAGTGACCAGCTAGTACAACTAGTCCAACAAGTGTTAAAATTCCAGCATGTCTTTTTGCGTCTCTTGACATTAATACTAACATTGGGAATGCAAAGTTAATAAAGAACATTCCGAAGTACAACCATGAAAAGTAGTCTTGTCGAATAATATAATAAGTTGTCTCCTCTGGAATATTTGCATACCAGATTAACATAAACTGTGAGAACCATAGGTAAGACCAGAGAAATGAGGTAGCAAAGGTCCATTTCCCAAGGTCATGAATGTGTGATTCATTGACTTTTGGCAAGTATCCTCTTTTCTTCAAATAAAGCGTTAATGTCACAAGCACAATCATTGTAGAACACCACATACCAGCGAAAACATACCATCCGAATAATGTAGAGAACCAGTGAATATCTATAGACATAATCCAATCCCAAGAAGACGTTGAACTAAAAACAGCGAAGAAAACTAAAAATGCAGCTCCCTTTCTGTAGTTTTTGAAATGCAAATCAACCGCCATTTCAGGATTTGAGTCTTGTAACAAAGATCTTTTTTGAAAACCTCTCCAATAGATGTAATAAACACCCAAATAAGCGATGGTTCTAATCCAAAAGAAAATTTGATTAAGGTATCCGCCTTTACCAGCCGAAAGAGCATCATAATGAGACCCACCCTTTTCCATAACTTCCGGATCCATCCACTGATAAATGTGCGCTCCGTGCATAAAAGATATAGTTAACAAAGTTAAAATCATCATAGCAATACCGTAAGGCATAAAACCAGACACAGCTTCGATTACTCTCTTAATAGCAGCATACCAGCCAGTTTCTGTTGCATACTGTAAGGCAAGAAAGAACATTGCACCTAAACCAATTGCAAAGAAGAAAAAGCTGTTGGTTAATAAATTACCCATTACTCTTGTGCCAACATGACTATCATGCCCTTCTTCAGGGAATGCCTGCATTACACCTATAAGTGTAAATACGATTCCAACAACCATTAAGAATGTTGTCAACATTTTAGCTTTACTTGAAACTTGAAATTCCATCTTAATCCTTTAATTGATTCTATTTATTAATCTCTAATTTGTTTTCTACAAGTGCTGAATTCAACACTGAATCTGCAACGGCAACAACTGTATCTGAAATCGATGTAGTTTCTTCTCCCTCTTTTGGCAAACTCTTCAGATAATCTGGGTTTCTAAACTGATTCACATAGTGAACGAGGGTCCAGATTTCTTTATTATTCACTAGAGAAGCATGTGCTCCCATCGATCCCTTACCGTAATAGATTGAATAGAAAACCTGACCATCAGCTAATTCTGTAAGTGTTGCATAATCAGGTACACCTGCATAAGCACCGCTCATGACCATTGGTCCTTGACCGTTTCCTTTCTCACCGTGACAATGTTGGCATTTTGATTCATATAAAGCCTTACCAGTTTTAAACATAGCATCTCTCTGCTCTGCCGTTTTCACAACTAATGGATTCATATCTGCAACCGACGCCTTATATTCTGCTTCTGTATCAGTAGAATCCGAAAGATCCCAATCATACAAACCATGCGTAGTATTTGCAATACTTGAAGGCTTTCTGTGATATGGTAACATCAACGCAACATCTTCAGAATTAGCACCGTAAAATGGTATAGTTGCGTTTGGCGGAGTGAGTGCACTCTGTTTTACTTTCCAATCTTCATTTTCTATACCTTTAACTCTACCATAGTCAACATACGTTTCTATAGCAGGAGATCTATACATGTCTGGCATATATTCTAATCCTGGTGAATCTGGATTACTCGTACATGATGACAATGCAATAACTGTAGTTAAAGCTGCAACTGTATATTTTNCGATTGCCTTAAAATTNATCTTCATGGCAAATTATTTTAATTCTTTTTGATCTAATTCTACTATACCTGTCTCTTTGACCATCTTTTGCAATTCTTCAATTGAAAACTGGCTATTCTCAGATAATCTAAATTCCATGACAAACTTATCGTCTGTAGTTCTTGGGTCTGGATTTGAAGCTGGCATTCCAGGCAACGTTTTGTTTATTAACAAATACGTTATTGCCATTCCATGTGCAGCGCACAAAACCGTAAACTCAAAGGTAATTGGTACAAAGGCCAAGAAATTATCTAAATAACTTCCGTTTGGCTTACCTCCTATATTCATTGGCCAATCATCAATCATAAAGTATCTCATACCAACCGTAGCTAGCATTAAACCCGTAATACCATATAAGAAAGCCATAATTCCAAGTCGTGTGTTTTTCACACCAATAATTGGATCTATTCCGTGAATAGGGAACGGTGAAAATACTTCATTCACCTTTACACCTTTAGAGACTAACTTCTTTGCGCCATCTTTCAGCACATCATCGTCGTCATACATTGCATATATTATTGTATCTGCCATGCTTTCTATTAATTATCGTTAGTATTCATTAATTCTTTTGCTTGCGCAGCCCAATCGTCACGCTCCGCTCTACCTGGGAAAGAACCTGTAAGAGCGTCTAAAAGTTGATATTCTACACTAGTCATTTTTGAAACTTGTTCAAACGTGTAGATACCAATTTCGTTTAATTTACCCTCTAATACAGGACCAACTCCACTAATTTTCTTTAAATCATCTTTGTTCTCTGCGGAACCTGCACCTAATTTACTTAATAAAGATGCTTTTTGTGCCTCCATTTCTTCAGGAGTTAAAGTCACTTTCTCTTCTTCTACAACCGTAGCTTCTGGTTCTGCCTGAACAACTTTAGTCTTCTTTTCTCCAGCTTTTGGCTGATCTTCTAACTCATAAGCTGCATGAGTTGCTCTCCCATCCTTGAACGTTTCACCGGAAGACTTTAGGATTGTCTTTACCTCGTTTAGCGCTAGAACAGGGAAGTATCTNGTAAACAATAAAAAGAANACAAAGAATAATCCGATTGTTCCAACAAAGATTCCGATATCTGTTGCTGTTGGATAAAACATACTCCAAGAAGATGGTAAGTAATCTCTATGCACTGAAGTAACAATAATTACAAAACGCTCAAACCACATCCCTATGTTAACCACAATAGATATAATGAACGTAAATAATAGAGATCTTCTTAATTTTTTGAACCACATTAACTGTGGAGAAATAACATTACANGTCATCATTGACCAATATGCCCACCAGTAAGGTCCAGTAGCACGATTAATAAACGCGTACGCTTCATATTCCACACCAGAGTACCAAGAAACCCAAAGTTCTGTTAAGTAGGCAACACCTACAATAGAACCAGTTGTCATGATTACAATATTCATGTATTCAACGTGCTTAGTATGAATGTAAGCTTCTAATTTAAAAGCCTTACGCATCACAAGCATTAAAGTCTGTACCATTGCAAATCCTGAGAATACGGCTCCAGCTACGAAGTACGGAGGGAAGATTGTTGTATGCCATCCAGGAATTACCGAAGTAGCAAAATCAAAAGATACAATAGAGTGAACAGAGAATACAAGTGGTGTAGCAACACCTGCTAATACTAATGATACTAATTCAAATCTATTCCAGTGCTTTGCTCTACCAGACCATCCAAAAGATAGCATTGAGTACATTTTCTTTGGAATAGGTTTTTTAACTCTATCTCTAATTGTTGCGAAATCTGGAATTAAACCAATGTACCAGAAAATTAACGATACAGTTAAATAGGTAGTAATGGCGAAAACATCCCAGAGTAGAGGCGAATTAAAGTTTACCCATAAAGAACCAAATTGGTTTGGTAATGGCATTACCCAATACGCTAACCACAAACGACCCATGTGAATTAAAGGAAACAAACCAGCCATAAATACGGCAAATATCGTCATCGCCTCAGCAGATCTGTTAATTGCCATTCTCCATTTCTGACGGAACAATAACAGTACTGCAGAAATTAAGGTTCCGGCGTGACCAATACCAACCCACCAAACAAAGTTCGTAATATCCCAAGCCCAACCTATGGTCTTGTTTAAACCCCAAGTACCGATACCAGTACCTAAAAGATATAAAATGGTACCTACACCATACAAACCAATAATGGCTGCTATAGTGAATAAAATATACCACATTTTTGGTGCCTTATCTTCTATAGGTCTACAAACATCTTCAGTAATCTGATGATAGGTTTTGTGACCTAGTATTAATGGCTCTCTAATTGCTGCTTCCTTATGCATTACAATCTAATTTATACTATTCGTTAAATCTGCTAATTAATGTTCTGAGTTATGATTTTCACCATGGTTACTGTGTTCATCGTGTGAACCATGACCATGATCTGCATGAGATAACTCATGTTCTTTTTGAATATCTAATAACTCTGCATTTTCCTCGTTTCTTACTTTTACTTTATACCAGATATTTGGTTTAACACCAATCTCTTCTAATGCTTGGTAAGCTCTCTTATCTTCAGATGACTTTCTTATTGCTGAGTCCTTATCATTCCAATCTCCAACAGTAATTGCATTAGTTGGACAAGAATCTGAACAAGCTGTTGTTACGTCTCCGTCTACAACCGGTCTCATTTCTTTCTTAGCAACTAATTTACCTGCTTGGATTTTTTGAACACAGAAAGAACATTTTTCCATTACCCCTCTTGTACGTACTGTTACATCCGGGTTAAGTACCATTCTTCCTAAATCATCTTGTGCTGGGTTTACTTCTCCAAACTTCTTGTAAGATGGGTAATTAAACCAGTTAAAACGACGTACTTTATAAGGACAGTTGTTAGCACAGTATCTTGTACCAATACATCTGTTATACGTCATTTGATTTAAACCTTCGTTTGAATGCGTAGTTGCAGCAACCGGACAAACTGTTTCACATGGTGCGTGATTACAGTGATGACACATCATTGGTTGATGAACAACCTTTGGATTTGCTGCTGCTCTTTCAGCTTTAGAATATGAGAAGGTATCCGCATCCTTTCTTTGACCAACCGTAGCTTCTTCATCAGAAGAATAGTAACGGTCAATTCTTAACCAGTGCATTTCTCTACCTCTTCTTACTTCATCTTTACCAACAACTGGAACGTTGTTTTCTGACTGACAAGCAACTAAACAAGATCCACAACCGATACAAGAAGACAAATCAATTGTCATTCCCCAACGGTGTCCGATATTTTCTACTGGATGTGCATCCCATAAATCAAACTCTTCGATATGTGCTTTTACATGCTTACCATTCTCGTCAATCTTCATTAACTTATGATCTGCGTTGTAAGCTTGCTTATCTAATGTTTTATATCCGTTTAATGTAGTTTCCTTTACAATAGAATTTCTACCCATCACAGTGTGATGAATTTGAGTAGTTGCAATAGGATAAACGCCTTCTACTTTTGTTAAAGAACCTGCTTGAGCAAATTGCATGCCTGAAGCAAAAACAAATGCGTTTTTACCAATTGCTAATTTGTTACCATCAGCATCAGTTTCATACCCACCGTACTCTTTAGTTTGGAAAGCAGATTTACCAATGTTTTCTCCATTTGCACCTCTTCCGTACCCTAAAGCAATACCAATTGTACCTGGAGCCTGACCTGGAGAAGGATAAACTGGCAATTCCATTGACTTATCTCCTACAGTAACAGTTGCTAAACTTGCTCCGTGTTCTTGGTCAATAGACATATTGTAACCATTCGCCTCCATTGTACCCAAATTCATGGTAATGTAGTTATCCCACGTTACTTTCGAAACTGGATCTGGCAACTCTTGTAACCAAGGGTTATTTGCTTGATTACCTGTTCCGATACCCGCTTTTTGATACAATACGACTTCTACCTCTCCTGCTTTTGGAAGCATTTTTGAGAACTTAGACAATGCTGAACTATTCATGGATACCTCGCTAGCAGCAGATGTTGATTTCTCAACCACACTGTTATGAACAGCCATTTGCCAATCTGTACCAGAAAGACCAGAATTTTCTTTTATATAGTTAAAGAATACTTTACTATCCTTTCCTTCTCTTTGTGCTTTACCCGCCCANACTAAGAAAGATTCTTGTGCAGCTGCTGTGCTGTGTAAAGGTCTAATNGTTGGTTGAGCAATTGCATACTCAGAAGCTTTAGGCATGAAATCATTCCAAGCTTCTAAAGCGTGATGATCTGGAACGATGAACTTACATAAAGATGAAGTTTCATCTGCGTATTGATTTAACGAAACCGTTAATCCAACCTTAGCTAATCCTGCAGCAAACTTGTCACCGTTAGGTAGCGAGTAAACTGGATTAGTGTTATAGAAAATAACCGCGTTTGGTCCTTTTCCTTTCTCTACTGAAGAAACAAAATTCATCATTTTGTCATCTTCCGATTGGAAAAGGTGAACAGGGTTATTAATATTTATTGATTTTCCGTATGCTCCAATTGCAACATTCAATGCATTTACTAATACTTGAATTGCAGGGTTGTTAGAACCCGAAACAACTAAACCATTCTTTTTTAATTCTTTTACTAAAGCATCTATTTGAGCAGCTTCTACACCCTCAGGCAATTTAGATGCTACTGACCCAGCATTTCCACCTGCCTTTTTCACCATGTAAGCTAAAATTCCTGCTTCATCTGATGGCTTAATTGCATAACGCGTATCTGCATTAGAACCNGTAATAGACATGATAGACTCAAATTGAACGTGCTTGTTCATGTTTCCATCCGGNTTTCTTCTTGAAGAAAACTGTGGAGTATATTGAGTAGCAAATAACCATGTTGATAAGAAATCTGCTCCAAAACTTACNACTGTATCTGGAATTGANAAATCATAATCAGGAATCATTGCTTTTCCGAAAGAAGCTTCGTTTGCTTTTCTTATACCCGAGTAAGAAACCGCATCATACTGAATGTGCTCAAAATTACCAGGAGTAGAAATTGTATTCCCATTTTCATCAACTGTAGTTGATGCTCCAAACATTTGAGCGAACTCATTTATAACAGCATAAGAAGAAGGAGATGCAAGCGTGTTAGATACCAAAGTAACTTTTCCGCCTTTATCAGCAATTGCTTTTAATTCTTTCTTTATTTCTCTATCTGCATCAGCAGTAGCAATTGGTTCACCTACTTTAATTGCAGACTGAAGTCTTGCGCTATCGTACAAAGGTAAGACAGAACCAATAATTTGAGGATTAACAGATCCTTTCGTTACACCAAAGTCTTTGTTCCCTTTAATAAAAATCGGTCTACCTTCTCTAGTTTTAATTAAAACACTAGCGTAAGAATTTCCATCATAATAAGTAGATGCATACCACGTAGCCATACCTGGAGTTACATCAACCGGCTTATTTACGTATGGTACAGCTTTCGTTACAGGTGCTTCACAAGAAGCAACGGTAGCAGCTGCAACACTAAAACCTAAAAATTTCAAGAAATCTCGACGAGGTGTTGAAGTCTCTTTTAAATTCTCATCAGATAAAAATTCATCTACAGTTACATCTGTTGTGAACTCTTTATCTTTAGCCTCAAGAAATTCTGGAGTTTGATTTAACTCTTCCAGACCTTTCCAATATTTTCTATTCGTTGCCATATTATATTAGCTATCTTCTGAATTAATAGTGACACTTAGCACATTCCCAACCGCCAAGTTCTTTAACTGTTACTTTATCATCTTCTAAATATCCTTCGTACAAACTACGGTCGTTATTTAAAAGTCTTTCATGAATTTCATCGTAATACCCTGAGCCTCCTGTTTTTCCAACTGGACCTGCGGCTATCTCCTTCTCTCCATGACATTCAATACACCAACCCATTGTTAAAGTTGGTTTTGTAAGCTTAACGTTTCCGTCAATCATATTTAATTCTTCAACAGGAACAACCTTCGCAACTTCATTTTGCTTTGTCATATCTCCATGACACTGCTTACAGTCAATACCTCCAACTACTACGTGTTGAGAGTGATTGAAATATACGTGATCTGGCAAGTTGTGTACTTTATTCCAAACAATCGGTTCAGTCTCACCTGTGTAGGCTCCACCTCCTGGTACAGAAGGGTCAAATCCAGCAGCATCATAAATCTTCTGGATTTTTGCAACCTGCTCTCCTTCTCCTCCTATTTGTTTATGACAATTCATACAAACATTGACAGTTGGAATACCAGCAGATTTTGATTTATCAACTGAATTGTGACAATATTTACAATCAATTCCATTTAAGCCAGCGTGTTTACTGTGAGGGAATTCGATAGGTTGAGACGGTTGATAACCCGTCATAACATTTATACTGTAGAGCGATAAAAACAAACCTACAATAAGCGAAATAACGATCACAAAAACTCCTAGTCCAACGAATTTTTTATTGTTATACGCCCAAGTTCTAAACTCTTGACCGTAAGACTCAGTTTCACCTGAAGTAGACTCTCCTGAAGCTACTTTCAATTGTCGTCTTACACCTCCAACAGAAAGAATAATAACCACGAAAATTATACCTAGAAGATACCAAATCCAAGACAGACCTCCTTCGGCCTCAGTTTGTGTGAGCTGCTCACCTCCTACTGGTCCAGCAACTTTTGGCGCTGGAGGCTCGTAAGCATCAATATAATCAATGATAGAAGTAACATCTTCATCTGAAAGATTACCAAAAACCTTCATTGCAGTTGGCGCCCATTGAGAAACTGATTTAGCATAATCATTTTCAGCAGCAGCAACTTGCCAGTTTTTAATCCAAACAGAAAGGTACTCTTCTGCACCAGCATCTGCCCACTTTTTGCTCACACCATAGAGCTTAGGACCTGTTCCGTCCTTCATCATTTGGTGACAAGAAGCACAATTTGCTTTGAAAAGATTTTCTCCATTCTGAGCATGCGATTGTGTTGAACTGGCTAGTACAATTCCCAACACAAGGGTTACAACCCATTTTATATCCACTCTAAACATCTGATTTCTAGATATTTTTATTAAAAAATTCTTAAATCTCCGTGTTTTTACACACTTTTTATCGAGGGCAAATTTAGGGGTTTAACCGTATTTGATGACATTATTCTGACAATTTATGACGCGAATAATTTAATTTAAAATCATTCTAAATAAGGTTTGACGATTAAAATGGTGCGTTAAGCTATGGTTTTGAAGTTAGTGTACGAATATTAACTATCTACTAGCGAATAAAAGTTGAAAATATTTATGGTATATGAATTGTATGGAACATATAGAATTATTCGTTAATTTTGCTTTAATTACATGATTATGAACAACTACATACGCTTAGTACCTTTACTCTTCATTTCTTGCTTCTTAAATGCGCAAGAACAATGGTGGAATACAGCATCTGACACTACAACTAAAGCGACTATCAATACAGGTAAGGTAATTGTAAAAAAAGATAATCGATTAGANAAAATGATTGATTTTAAAGCGACTGTAATCCCTCCATCGTATGCTCCTGAAATTGATGGATACCGAGTACAACTTTTTTTTGACAATGATAAAAATAAAGTCAACCAAGCTAGAGCAACTTTCTTGGCATCTTTTCCAAAAGAAGAAACCTACACTGAATTTAAAGCTCCAAATTTTCATCTCAAAGNAGGTAATTTTAGAACACAACTAGAAGCTGAAAAGCTAAAATCTCAGCTCATGACCACNTTCACTACATGCATAGTAATTCCTGAAAAAGTTTATTTCCCTCGGGTAGATTTGTCTGAANAAAAAGTAAGTAACTAGTTCTGGAAAACACTTTAATATTTCCTTTTGCAGAAAACAAGGATGCCTTTAAAAGACGTCTCAAATGGATGTAGAATTATCTAGTTAACACTACAAACTCAATCGAGCACTGAAAATAACATTTCTACCAGGCGCAACTATACCCGAAGAATAAGGTCTATATCGCACATCTAAAATATTCTCAACTCCCAACACTAACGTCAATGTATTAATTGGCTTGTAGCTTACCTTAAAATTGAACGTATACCATCCTGGAGAGTACGGTAAGCCATCTTCATCGGTAGCATAAATAAATTCCTTATCCTGCTCAGAAGGAGATAAATCTTCATTGGACATTTCGAAATTATAATTCAAATAAAAATCTNCTAACAATCTGGACTTTTTAAAATATAAATGNGAAGCACCAAAAGTAGGTGATACATGTCGTAACGGCAATCCACTTTTATCATATCCATCTGTATAGTTAAACGTGTTTCTCCAAAATACATTATTAATAACAGGAAGGGTAAAAGAAGCTGTTAGTCCGTAAATTTGAGCAAAATCTTTATTCTGAAGTGCATTTACCTGACTTATCACTCCATCATACAAAATGCTATCCTGTCCGTTAAAAGTAAAATCATCCCTAACAATTACATTGTTTAAAAATGAGTAAAAAACAGTTGCCGAAACACTTACTTCATTTTGAAATTCCTTTTTAAAATTTCCATCTATCGAGTAGATATATTCTGGTCTCAAATTAATATTAGGAACAATAACTTCCCCGGGTTCTGAATCGAAAATTTTACCTATATCATCTACATTCGGCGCCCTAAATCCAGTTGAAAGATTTAAACCATACATAAAGCCATTAAATCTATATGTTGCACCAAGACTTCCTGTAAGCGCGCCATTATTTTGATTCACTTGTTGAAAGGGAAAGTTGTAGAATGTTGTATCAAAATTAGCGTTTAGAAGCACTTGATTATAACGTAAGCCCGAAGAAATATGCCAATACTTATTAACCCAATGTTGGAGAGACAAATAACCTGCGAAGCTCATCCATTCAGAATCTGGATATCTACTAGCAACCTGCTGCCTTTGTCCATTCACAATGTTTTCAGACTCACCATTAGAAACTACTAAATTATGTACTGCTTCGACTCCATAAAAAAGCTTGGTTGTTGGAGAAAACTCTTTATTAAAATCAATGTTAACAGAAGCTGCATTTACTTGTTCTGTTCTAATTCTTCGCACATCATTACCAAATTTTCTATCTATCCTGCTTTCTTCAAACCATTGGTTAGCAACCGATATTTTCATTTCATTTGCAAACAAACTATTTAACTTTCCCAAAGCAACAAACTGATTCATCCACCAAATTTGAGGACCATAATTCCATTCCGCACTATTAAAAGCATCTCCTTTAGTTTCAATTAGTCTGTCGTATCGCGGAATATCGGAGCTCTCTGAATACATCGATGAAAACGTATACAACCATCCATTTTTACCTTGAAAACCAAACTTTTGCATCAGGTTTATTTGACTGTAACCTGTTCCCACTTGTACATTTGGATCTGAATTTATTAAAACTGTGTCTTTCCCATCGATTCTAGCTGCGTATGTATTTCTTTGGTATTCATCAAACCCTCTACTTCCCATTCTTAAATCTTCAAACTTACTGTACGATATTGAAGTAAGCGCAGCAAATCTTTTACCTGTGTAGGTAATATCTCCATGAATGGTTTGTTCTAAATTTGCGGTAGATATTCTACCTAAAACGTTCGCTTTCCACAAAGAAACAGCAGTAGAATCAGGTAAAACAGAAAGGGTTTTGAAATCCATTACACCACCTAAAGCATCACTACCATAATTTACCGTTCCTGGTCCAAATATTATTTCGGCTTTAGCAATAGCGTTCGGATCAATCAATATGGCATTTTGTAAGTTACCCGATCTAAAAATAGCCGTATTCATCCTCACACCATCGACACTAAGCAATATTCTATTCGTACTCAAACCTCTTAGCATAGGAGAACCTCCACCAAGTTGACTTTTTTGGATATATACTTGATCTCCAACGGCAAGTAAATCTGCGGATGTTTGAGGATTAGCTAGTTCTATGTCTTTTGGCTTTAATACTTGAATATAACCTGGATACTCTGATTCTCCCTGCTGCCAAGGTAAAGGCTCTACAACATATTCTGAATACGTTTGTACAGTTGATGTAAGTAATATTTCGGTTACTCCGGCTTTTAATTGAACGGTAGGGTAAGCCAAGGGTTCAAAATCTGGATGTGAAATAAATAGGGTGTCGACAATTTGAAAGTTATATTTTGCTAACCCGTAAACATCTGTTCTTACTTTCTCGGCCCCCACCTCAATTATAGCAAAACGAACTGGATCTAAGTTGTAGCTGCTTGTTAACCTAATTTCTTGTTGTGCGAGAAAAGCAAAATTAACCGATAGAAAGATAGCGAAAACAAAAATATTTTTCATTAAACCTGAATTTTTAAAGGCTTTAACATCAAAAATCAGACCAATTAAAGTCAATCATAAATCAAATAAAGTCTATCCCCACTGTGTAAATTTCATCTTTTTGATTCCCAGTATCATCTGATTGTGATAGGGCAACTAAATCCACTTTCTTTGGTTTAGACAGCTTATTCAGTAGACCCCATTTTATCTGAGATTTAACCGCATTCAAAAGGGAATCATTACTTGCATTCCACCACATAATCGTTTTATGTTTCTCCTTTTGCAGGACAGATTCAAAGAAATTGGAAAGCAGTTCTTTGTTGTTATCTCTTATCCAAACGGCTTCTGGAACCAAGAAACTGAACTTTTCAGGATTTATCACGCGGTTAATGATTGGAATAAAAGGAAGAATTTTTACCAAAATTTGTCCGTTTTTACCCGGTAGAGCGTGTATTTTCCAATTTGCCTTGTAAAATTTACCAAAAGCAACAACCTCATTATTTTGATAAACCGCATAAAAACTGCCTTTACTATTTAAGATATGGTAAGGTGTAAAGAATCTTTTAGATTGAAAAACAGGTAAAACGAGTGATTTGATAGCTGCTTTATCTTTTAATTTTGCAAGCTGGAGTTTACATTTAGGTCTTATTCTGGAAAAACTATTTGTTTCCAATTGCGCTATTCGCTTAAAACCAAAAGTCTCTGTCATTGCAATAGACCGTTCATTTTCTGCATCCACGTAGGCATAAAACTGATTTGTATCTTTAACGTTTAAACGATCAAGAAAAAATTGCTTTAGCTCTTTTTTTAAAAATGAGCTTTTCCTCGTATTGGTTTTATTTGTTTTTACTGATTGAAAATGACCATCAAAAGCAAAGTACCTCACATACCAGCCTACACTTCTCTTACAAAAAGTGACATTGGCAATGGTTTTATTATTCCGAATTAATGAGAGATAGAGCGGATTATCCATCTCTTTTAATCTATCTGGAGTATCCAAATGCTGGTAACGTGCACCATTAGTGCCAAGCGTAGTTCTTGACAGCAAATCGCACAAATCATTTGGAGGAACTTTTGACTGAGTAAAAAACTTCAAACTATTAAAGTGCCATTTGAACAATTTTCTCTACCTCTTCTGGCGTCACATCTCCTCTTTCACCAATAGCGTTCCATCCTCTCTCTATAAAACGTTCTTTAATAATAGAAGGTGTATTCTCATTATTTTTATCGTAAGCAGAAACAGTTGTTTCAATTCCNAAAGATTCGAAGAATAACTTCGTTTTAACAATGGCATCTTGTGCTTTATTTGAGTTTGAACCCCAAACACGCTCTGCATACTGNGCTAACTTTTCTTTCTTATTTTCAAATTTAACTGTATACAAGTTGGGTGCTATGATGGCTAATGTTCTTGCGTGATCTATACCATGAAGAGCCGTTAACTCATGTCCAACCATATGTGTAGCCCAGTCATACGCAACGCCCGCTCGAAGCGTTCCGTTCAAAGCCATAGTAGCGCACCACATAAGGTTAGAAGCATACTCGTAGTTACTTGGATCTTTCAAAACTTTTGGACCGTATTCTATCAAGGTTTGTAAAATACCCTCTGCTATTCTTTCTTGTAATTTATTACCTGAAGGGTAAGTTAAATACTGTTCTAAAGTATGCATAAAGGCATCAGTGATTCCGTTTGCAATTTGCCTTGATGGTAAAGTAGCAACAACGGCAGGGTCTAAAAAACTGAAGGAAGGGAAAGACTGTGGTCCACCCATAGTGCGTTTCTCTTTTAACTCAGACCTAGATATTACTGCACCTGAGTTCATTTCTGAACCTGTAGCAGGTAATGTAAGTACGGTTCCAAATGGAATACTATCTGTAAATGCCTTATTTTCAACACGCGATAAAACTTCCCATGGATCACCTTCAAAACATGCTGCTGCTGAAATGAACTTCGTTGCATCAATCACAGAACCTCCTCCAACGGCCAAAACAAAATCAACTGCTTCTTTTTTTGCAATCTCAACTGCACGCATGCAGGTAGTGTATTCTGGGTTAGCCTCAATTCCTGAAAACTCGATAACATTAAAAGAAGCTAATGCCTCCATTACTTTTTGATATACGCCATTTTTTTTGATGCTTCCTCCACCGTAGGTTAACAATATCGTCTTCCCTTTGGTTTGTGCCTTAATTTCTTCTTCTATTCTACCATATGTTTCTTTACCGAAAATAACTTTGGTTGGATTGTAATAATCAAAATTGTTCATGTTCTTGTTATATATAATGTATTGTATCTTTAATAGGTCTTCTTACTTTAGGCATTTTAGCATATTTATCGTCTTTTGCTCTTATCCCAATTGGGCAAAGTAAAACAGATTTAAGTCCTTTCGCCTCCAAATTTAATAATTCGTCTATTTTTTCTGGATTAAATCCTTCCATTGGGCAGGCATCAATTTTTTCAGCAGCGCAAACTGTGAGTAAATTACCTAACGCAATGTAAACCTGATTTTCCATCCATCTAATTTGCTTTTCTTTCTCCATTCTTAAGGTACCTCCGACCATATTGGAAAAATTAGTTAATTGAGGGCTCGACTTTTCCAGTTGTTTAACTTCAGCAATTCTATCAATATACGCGTCTATAAAACCTTGGTCTACCGCGTTTTTTCTTGCCAACACAATTAGGTGAGAACATGTACTTACCTGATTTTGATTATAACATGCTTCTACTAGACTATTCTTTACGACTTCATCCTTTACAATAACAAACTCCAACAGCTGCATACCCATTGAAGTTGCCGTTAAGGAGAGTGCTTTTGATATTCTGCTAATACTATTCTCGGTTAAAATTTCATTTTCGTCAAATTTTTTAACCGCATAACGCCATTCTAAAGCTTCTACTATGTCCATTTGTTAACAACCATTAAGTTCTGTGCAAAAATACACGCTCAAAAAGAAATTCATAGTCTTGCATACAACCATATTTAATTTATATTTGTTTTCGTTCAAAATTTGGTTAATAGCAACTATAATATGTCAAAACAAAAAACAAGATACTCAGATCAAGAATTAAATGAATTTAAAGATTTAATAAACGATAAATTAGCAGAAGCTAAAGAAGATCTAGAGTTATTACAAGGTTCATTATCCCACAAAGACGATCACGGAACGAACGATACTGGAAGAACATTCAACATGATGGAGGATGGGTCTGAAACACTTTCAAGAGAAGAAGTAGCGCAACTTGCAGCACGTCAAGAAAAATTCATTGAAAGTTTAAAGAATGCTTTGATTCGTATAGAGAATAAAACGTATGGTGTTTGTAGAGTTACTGGTAACTTGATTAGAAAAGAACGTCTAAAGCTTGTACCGCATGCCACCATGAGTATTGAAGCAAAAAACGCGCAAGATTCTTAATGCAAAGCAAAACACGTCATCTCGCACTTATTGGTGTTGTATTATTCGTTTTGATAATAGACCAAATCGTTAAAATTTGGATTAAATCTACTTTCTCAGTGAATGACCCTTCTGTGAACCTCATAGGCGATTGGTTTCAACTAAACTATACTGAAAATCAAGGTATGGCATTTGGCACAACACTAGGCGGTGGAGTTTGGGGCAAACTTGCTCTGTCTATCTTTCGAATTATTGCAATTGGAGCCATAATTTATTACGCACTACAACAAATAAAATTAAAGGTTAGACTCGAGTTTATAGTTGCCATCGGTTTAGTTTTAGCCGGAGCATTGGGAAATTTAATTGACTCTGCTTGTTACGATTTTATTTTCACTGAATTTGACCCTTGTATTTCATTTAACCAACTGGATGGATCGGGNAATTTCATGGAATGCGACAGAGGATATGGAATTGTAAATTCAGTTGAAGCAAGACATACTGGTTTTTTACTTGGAAATGTTGTGGATATGTTTCAATTTAACGCGTATTGGCCAGCGTGGGTTCCATACTTTGGAGGCGGACAAGTATTTCCAGCAATTTGGAATGTTGCCGACGCAAGTATTTCCATTGGTGTAATTATGGTAATAATCAGACAAAAAAAATACTTCGCTAAAGAAAAACAAAGCAAATCAACTCTACAAAGCACTGGTTCAGAAGAAGCTGAGACTGACTTTCCCAAAGTGTCAGAAGAATAGAATTACTGCGCGAAATACGCTGAAACAAGTTAGCGTATGATATTATTTGGTTAACTTTGCAAAAAATAATTTAATAGATATGATTTTAGGAGCTTTCGGTCCATGGCAAATTGTGCTTATCGTTGTTGTAATTCTTCTTCTTTTCGGAGGTAGAAAAATTCCAGAATTAATGAAAGGTTTAGGAAAAGGAATCAAAGAGTTTAAAGATGCTTCGAATAATAACAAAGAAGATACTACGCCTGAAGAAAAAAAATAGAATAAATTTAGTTCATGTACACGACTTTTACCCAAGTAAAAGAAGCCCTTTCTAAAGGAGTTTCCGTTGTTGATATTGTTAACGCTTATCTCTCTAAGATAGAAGAAGAAAAGGCATTGAATGCCTTTCTAGAAGTTTTTGCAGCATCAGCCCTAGAAAAAGCCAAAGATGTAGATGAAAAATTAAAAAATAATACTGCCGGAAAATTAGCCGGTATGGTTATCGGATTAAAAGATAACATTGTATATAAAAATCACGCCGTTTCAGCATCATCTAAAATTTTAGAAGGCTTTGAATCTATCTACTCTGCTACCGTTGTTGAAAGACTCTTGGCTGAGGATGCAATACTAATTGGAAGACTCAACTGCGACGAGTTTGCAATGGGTAGTTCTAATGAAAACTCAGCATTCAATCCTGTTCATAACCCGATTGACACAAGCTATGTACCAGGAGGCTCTTCGGGTGGAAGCGCAGCTGCCGTAGCAGCAAACTTATGCACTGTTTCTCTTGGTAGTGATACAGGTGGTTCGATTAGACAACCGGCATCTTTTACAGGAACCATTGGATATAAACCAACTTATGGCAGAATAAGTCGTTTTGGACTAATTGCCTATGCATCTTCTTTTGACCAAATTGGACCATTTGCAAACGACATTCGTGATATTGCTTTAGTAACTGAGGTAATGTCTGGAGCAGACGATTTTGATTCTACTGCATCTACTCAAAAAGTAGAGCATTTAACACCGCTAAATTTTACAGGTAAAAAGACCTTCGCGGTAATTAGAGAAGCTCTTCATTCTGAAGGACTAGACCCAGAGGTTAAAGATTGTTTTACAGAAATCACTCAAAAGTTAGTCGCTGCTGGTCATGAAATAAACGAAGTATCATTTCCGTATTTAAACGAAATGGTTCCAACTTATTATGTTTTAACTACAGCTGAAGCTTCTTCTAACCTAGCACGATTTGACGGTGTGCATTACGGCTATCAAAGCAAAAATGCCCAAGGCGTTGAAGAAACATACAAGAAATCGCGTTCTGAAGGGTTTGGTAATGAAGTGAAACGTAGAATAATGGCCGGAACTTTTGTACTTTCAAATGAATTTTACGACTCCTATTATTCTAAGGCACAAAAAGTAAGACGTGTTATACAAAACAAAACAAATGCAATACTAAATGAGGCAGACTTTATTTTGCTGCCCACTACCCCATCAACTGCATTTAAACTAAATGATGTAAAAGATCCTATACAGATGTATTTACAGGATATTTTTACCGTGCAGGCCAACTTAGCAGGAAACCCGGCAATATCATTACCTCTCGGAAAACATTCTAATGGTTTACCATTTGGTATTCAATTAATGGGAAACCCTTTTCAGGAAAAAGCACTTTTAGAAGCATCTGATTATTTACTGAACAACCTTTAAACATACCAAATATGAGAACTATTTACTTGTTCCTTCTCCTAATATACACTCCATTTTACGGAGTTTCACAAGTAGATAGCTTAAAGCAACAACTAAATGATCCAATAGAAACAGAAAAATTTCTTTCTATTATCGAAAACTCGCTCAATACCTTTTATCTAGATTGGGCAAAAGACAAAACAACCGATTCCATTATTGCTGCATTAGGCTACGAAAAAGGTGATATTCCGGTTTTCACAGATTCGACATATTGCGCACGACTGGCAAAAATGAATGAAATGAGTCCGTTTCAACTTGATTGCAATGATGCTACTTTAAACACCCTTAAATATTTTGCAAAGAACAGAAGACGATTTACCCGAGTAGTTCTAGGTAGATCAAAGCTCTATTTTGATATGTTTGAAGAGAAACTAGCTGCGCATAATATGCCAATTGAACTCAAATATTTATCTGTGATAGAGAGTGGACTTCGACCGCAAGTAAAATCTAGAGTAGGTGCAACTGGCTTGTGGCAATTTATGTACAGAACTGGCAAAAAATACGGACTTGAAGAGAATTCTTACATCGATGAAAGAATGGACCCTGAAAAAGCTACCGAGGCTGCATGTCTATTTTTAAAAAGACTGTACAGGTCATATAATGATTGGAATATGGCGTTGGCTGCGTATAATGCTGGACCAGGAAATGTAAACAAAGCAATTAGAAGATCTGGAGGGAAAACAACTTATTGGGAAATTAGACCCTACTTACCAAGAGAAACACAAGGGTATGTACCTAATTTTGTAGCCATGAGCTATCTAATGACCTATCATGCTGAGCACAATATTTATCCTGCAAAAGCCAAAGTATACGATTTTGAACTCGATACTGTCTGCTTGCGTGAAGGTATTCATATGCAAACCATAGATAGCCTAACTTCTTGGAAAATTGCAGACATTGAATACGTAAACCCTATATACAAAACTGGATACATTCCTAAGACAATTCCTAAGCAGTGCATTAACATTCCAATAAACAAAATAGGAGAATGGATCGCTATGGAAGATAGTATTTACAAACTTGACTCTTTAATATATAGCGCACCAATCGTGTCTCAAAACTCTAGCTCTAATTCAAGTAACGCTTCATCTAACAGTTCTGAAACCAAAAAATATTATTCTGTACGCAGTGGAGACAGCCTGTGGAAGATTGCAAACAAAAATGGTACGACTGTTGCGCGGTTAACTAAATTAAATCCAAATATTAATCCAAATCGATTAAAAATTGGACAAAAAATTAGAATTCGTTAATCATGAAAAAACTATTTTATTTACTTGCACCCGCATTACTCTTTTTAGCTAGCTGCAGCTCAGGAGAACAGAACAGTACTGGAAAAAATCAATCTAATACTAATCCTCCAACAGCAAAACAAGAACCTAAATCAACATTCCCAGCAGTTGGTAAAGTAGGTCAGATTAGAGTAGTTGTTGAAGATGATCTTTTTTCACAAAAAATTGAAAAAGATTTAGACTCAGTTTATAGTGTATACTTTGAACCTTTTAAATATCCACCACAATTAAAATTCGAAATAGTTCAAATCAACGAGGCTGAATTCAAATCTAGCAACAAACGTTTCAGAAATATTATATTCTTAAAAATAGACAATAATATCCCGAAAGGAGAACCTTCAGTAATCTTAAAAGAAGGGCAATATGCTGCTACCCAATTGTGCTTATATGTTCTTGCCAATAACCAGAAAGACCTAGAGTATGCCGTAACATATATGCTCTCAAAATACTTCTCGTCTTATGATCAAATGGCATGGCAAAGAGAGTATATTCGCAATAAACGGGAATCGAATAGTGTACTAAATAAAAAGATAAAAAAGCAATTTGATATAGACCTAACCTTTCCTTCTCAAGCAGGAATCGTATCAAGCAAAGGAGATTTCATTCGTATAGCTCTACCAGACGAGAGTAGACCTATGGAACTAACCGGAGGAAATTATCAAACTTCTAGAACGAATTTTACTCAGTATGGCCTTATGATCTGGCAATATAACTTTAAAGATTCTAGTCAATTAAATTACGATATATTATTAAAATCGCGCGATACAATTTTAAAGTATAATGCTCCACACGAGTACGAAGGAGTTTACATGGGCACACAATACCACCCTGCAATCTTACCTGTAATTAAAGAATTAAAACTTAATAACGTACAAGGTTACGAATTAAAAGGATTGTTTAAGTTTACCGGAGAACAAGAACCTAGTGGTGGATTATTTTGGAGCTTTACCTTTAAACATCCTAAAAAAGATAAAATTATTACGTTGAGTAGTTACGTTGATGGTCCGCCCACCACATCTATGGTCCCTTTTTTAAGGAGAGTGCAAGCCATTCTCTATTCAGTGAAGATAGACTAGTTTTAATTGTGAGAAACACAGCTTATTCAGTTTATTGAATTAAGCCCAGACCTGACAAAAAATTCCAATTTTGAGTAAAGAAATAGATTTGAACGGCAAAACGGTTGTTATAAGTAGGACCGATAGTATAGGAGATGTACTGCTCACCCTTCCGATGGTTAGTTGGTTAAAACAAAAATATCCTACTATTAAAATTATCTTTTTGGGTAAATCGTACACCGAGGCGATAGTAAATTGCCATGCTGGAGTTGACCTATTTCTAAATTGGAATAAAATGGAAGAACTGCCAGTTCAGCAAAGTGTTGCGCTTTTAAAGGAACATAAAATAGACGTGTTTATACATGTTTTCCCAAACAAAGCTATTGCTCAGTTGGCTAAGAAAGCTAAGATACCTTNTAGAATAGGTACATCTCATCGCTCTTTTCATTTCTTAACATGTAATCTTCGNCCTTCCTTTACACGCAGAAAATCAGATCTGCACGAAGCGCAATTAAACTTTAATTTATTAAANTATTACGGCATTAAAGCGCTTCCCACTTTTNAGGAAATTATAGAATTTAACGGTGATTTTAATAAGGTAGGAAAAAACACTCTTCTTCTGAATACATTACTAACAGAAGATAAACCTCGTGTAATCTTACATGCACGTTCACAAGGCAGTGCCTTAGAATGGGGATTAGATAATTACTCTAGTCTAGCTAAACAACTCTCCAATAAAGGCTTTGCCGTGTATTATACAGGCACGGAAAAAGAAGGTACTCAAATTAGAGATTCCATTCCATCAGGACCTTCAATATATGATGTTACTGGCAAAATGACGTTAAACGAATTAATTACATTCATCTCTTCTTGCAACGCACTAGTTGCTTGTAGTACTGGACCCTTACATATTGCTGCAACCTTAAACAAAAAAGCAATAGGCTTATACTCACCAAGAAAACCAATACATCCTGGAAGATGGATGCCGTTAGGGAAAAATGCAACTGCCTTAGTAAACGATGAAAATTGTACTATTTGCGCTGCTGGAGAAACATGTAACTGTATACAGCAAATATCTGTAGAACGAGTTCTGGATAAACTCCTAAGTTAAACATACTAAAATGGCCTTAANAAGTAANAGAAATAAACAGTGTTTCTCTTGCGAAAAAGAGTTCCTAATACTATTTAGAATACAATACCAACATCCAAAAAAATGGGTGTTTGCTTGCGAGAAATGCCTGCAAAAATACAAGCATAATAACCCGCTCTATATATACGGTGGAACCTGGAAAAAATAAGTACCGTAAAAGTAATTTTAATCGTTAACTAAGCATTAAAGATAAGTGGAATAACATGGATAGATGTACTTTTTTTATATCTACATTTAGCCCAAATAAATCGGATTGAACAAATTAACGGAAACTAAGAATTGGCTGCAATGGATGGATGAGATTGCAGACAAGAACTACGTAATAATTGATGATTTTTTCAGCAATAAAGAATATAAAATAGTACGAAGCTACTTTATACATAAGCTTCACTTGTTTACGCCAGCGGGAGTTGGAGCGCTCAACAACAATACAATAAGAGAAGACATAAGAGGAGATTATACTTTTTGGTTAGACAAAGAACGAGATATAGAACTCAAAAACTTCTGGGACATTATTGAAGAAACGATGCTGATATTCAATCGTTATTGCTTTCTAGGACTTTCTGGCTATGAATTTCACTTTGCAAATTACCCGCCGGGTGGACATTACACGCGACATCTAGATCAATTCAAAAAAAGAAATAACCGAACTATTTCTTTTGTACTTTACTTAAATGAAAATTGGCAAAAAGGAGACGGTGGAGAATTAGAGATTTTTAAAGAGGATGAAAGTAGTCTTCTGGTAGAGCCTATCGGTGCACGCTTGGTAATGTTTAGAAGTGATTTAGCAACTCATGCGGTATTAAAATCAAATAAAAACAGATACAGTTTAACGGGTTGGCTACTTCAAACTCCATCTCCGCTCGGACAATTTTTAGGTTAATTACTAAAAAACAAACATAAAAAAAAGCCTCACATTTCTGTGAAGCTTTTGCTCTCCCTCTAGGGCTCGAACCTAGGACCCTCTGATTAACAGTCAGATGCTCTAACCAACTGAGCTAAGGAAGAATTGCGTCTTTGCGAGGGCAAATTTAATGCATTAATTTGAATTAGAAAGCAGATTTGCGTAAAAAATAATGGAAAAAAGTAAAGTTTTTTTTCTTTGCTTGAAAATCAAATCTTTAGAAATCATCTTCAGTTAATGTAAAACTTCCTGTAGCGCCTTCTTCACCATCATTCTCTTCATCTAGATAATCATCAGCTTCACTGTTATCCTCTTTACTTGGTCGAAGAATGTTTGTTTTAGAAACATTTAATCTAATTTCGGTTTTCAAACCTCCGTCTTCTTGTGAATATGCTTTTGCAAATGGCGTACCTACTAATTCTACCAGCGCACCTTTTTTCAAAAAATCAAGAATTCTCATATTAGAGCCTTCCTTTTTCCAAATTGTGCAATTAACCCAAGTTGTTTTAGTTTTAGCTTCTCCTGTACGCTTATCTCTCCAGTTTTTATTGTGTGCAACTGGGAAATTAACAGCTATTACACCTCTCTCCATTGTACGCACAACGGCGTCTTTTCCGATGTTACCGATAAGTCTTGTTTCAAATACTGTTGCCATGTCAATTCTCTTTTGTCTGTCTAATTTATTCCACTAATGTAAAAAAATAGATTTAACTATCACTCTAATTTAACTACATAGGCATCTGGAAAACCGTTTTCCCGAATTTGTTTTAATAACGTTTTAGTTTCTTTTTTTGTTTCAAATTTACCAACAAAATACCTGTATTTATAAATACTTTTAGATTCTACTTTTACACGTTCGACTTCAGTATCTAGCATCTTAAACTCACTTATATCTAAGTCTACCGGCTCTATAGAAGACATAATTTGAATTTTAAAAACCACACCATTTTCCACTAATTCTTCTTCTGAATTAATGAATTCAATTGAAGGGTGCTCAGCTTGAACAAAAGCTCTAAATGCTCTGAAAAGAGCCGAAGCAATTATCTCTTGACCGTAAGAAGAATTTAAATAATTGGCTTCTGGTGTATATGTTAAAAAACCACATTCTACCAACACACTTGTCATTTTTGTAAACTTTAAAACTTGTACGGAATGTCCTCTATCATTTCCTGTTTTTATTCCTCTACTCTTTCTTCCGGCTCTGTTTTTAAATTGATCTTCGATGGCAGAAGCTAGTTTTACTGCTGTTTTAGAAGACCAATTGTGCACATGTGTTTCCGTGCCATAAATACTTGTTTTAGGACTACCATTGCAGTGTACAGAAATAAAATAATCTGCATTTAAGTTATTTGCAAATTCTACTCTTTCATCTAAAGAAGGGTAAGTATCATCTTTTCGCGTGTAATGAACATCAATATTAATTAGATTTTCTTCTATATACTTGCCTAGTTTTAGTGCAATATCTAGATTCAAATCTTTTTCTGGCTTATGTTTAGAATCGTTTGAAAGGTGACCAGGATCCGTACCTCCGTGACCTGGGTCTATAACAAGTATAATTGTTTCTTTTTGAGATAAACTTAGAAAGCTAAAGCATATGAAAATAAAAAAGAAAACGTATTTCATTAGATGTTTATTGAATTGTCGAAAATAAGAAGAAGTCTTTTTTTTTAATTAGCCTTATTCAAAAAGTTTGCCAATACAGAATGTTTATAACCTTTACACTTAGTAAAGTCTTAATCTTTAATGTATTTTTTTTCTTTATCAACTAGAACAACCTCTCCTTTTAGATTTCCTAGAAATGCACCCACAAATAAAGCAACAAATGTTACACCTTGTTGGGTTTCTAGCGTATCTTCTGGTAAAAAAGATGCAAGAGCAATAAGAATAAATGCCAAGGCAAAAACACTTCTTGTTTTACTCGCCTGCACCAAGAACAACAGCCAAAAAGTTAAGAATAAAGCTGCTCCAATAACACCAAACGAAATCCAAACAGTTAAAAATTGATTGTGTGCGCGTTTTCTATGTTCATTATCTAATAACGAATTAAGCTCTTCATATTTTGCATCAAATGCATCTTGTACATCTCCTGTGCCCACACCAAACAACCAATTCTCTTTGAGAATAGCAATACCTGCTCTCCAATGTTCAAAGCGTTGCAGCAGTGAATGTCCGGTTGGATTAGCACCGTTTACATATTGTTGTATCTGAAATTTTAAGCCATACAACCTTTGCATTACTCCTTTCTGTAAATATTGAACACTTGGTATACCTTGCTCTATATAATTAATTTCTAAATCTGATAATTGCGACAACCCTACAGCATCTTTTGGTTGTTTTTTCGATGTGAGATAACGCAATAGAGTATAGAGTATTTTTTGATTTTTCTGATCCATACTATCAATATGAACCATGGATCTTTTTGGCCAATCTCTTCTCAATTCCTTTTCGCAAACATATAATAATACATGTTNTCCATTCTCAAAAATAGNTTGAAAATCGTGCTTGTACGGGTTTCCCTCGGCTGTATTCGGAACAAGTTCTATATTTTCTACTGTTCGTATTTCTGGCTTCAAAAATGAATATAAACTAAATGTACCTGCACCCAATAAAAAGGCAATAACTGTAAGCAAGACAATTTTGAGCCATTTACTTTTTAAGCGATAAAGGCTATATAAAAATAACCCCAGCAGCATAACCATGTAAGCTATTATACCTCCAAAAACCTGTGATTTTAGTGCATAAAAAGAAAACCAAGCGAAAAGCAAGGCCCAAAAAACATAATACTTTCCTCTCTTGAGCGTTTTAATTAAAGCAATTGCTGCACCAAAAGCTATAAACAGAGAATACCTTATATGAGAACCGAACAAACTCATTTCTCTTACATCCTTAATCACNCCTTCTTCAAAGTCGCTCAAACAAGTAATATAATTTATACTAGAAGTTAATAAAAGACTTAAGCAGAAGAACCCAAACCCTTGGTGTAACACTTTTTTGGGTATAGGTTTAGCAACGTAGACCAGTGGAATTACAAACAAGGGCAATTTTGCCTTAATATCGTGTAAAGCATAACTAAAGTCAGTGGTCCAGATAAGTGTAATAAAGTGGAAAGAGCAAAATGCCAGAAAAACAAGTAGTATTTTATTTTTCCGTATGTTTTTNACATAAGACTGAAAGTCGGCTTCCAAAAGTAAATTCGCTATACACCAGATTGTTCCGATGGACATGAGCACCTTATTTAAAGGTACACCAAAGCAAAGTAGAAAAAAACCTACTAGGTGTAAATAAGGATGAACTCGAAAGCCGAAAAGCTTATCTAACATACAAATCTCAATTCTGTTTAAGGAATAAAACGATTATTTTAAGATAGAATTGTATTCCTTCTGGTTTTCTAGAATAGATACAGCTTCTTTCAGCATCTTATCGTTTCTAAAGCTATTTATTGCTCTACCTTCTTGAAAATAATAACGTGAAACAATTTCGTTCTGAAGTAATTCTTTTATTTGACTATTAAATTTATCCAAATCTCTTTCCTTTGAAGGAACTACTTTTTCTAATAAATCACTATACTCTTTTTTAGCATCTGAAAAGTAGGCTTCTTGCTCCATAGTTGCACGCAGTTTTTTCAGCATTTCCTCACTAGCCGTAGAATATTTAAAGTTCTGTTTTAGAACAAAATCCTTAAAATCTGTGTAGGTAGCGTTACTTATTTCAAATTCTGACGCATTTGCTATGCTGTCATTGTTCACCGCAAACTGTGTAGCATAGTCAAAAATTATATTTTCTGTCAAGAGTTTTAAAGTTAAACGTGCTAATTCTTCGTCGTTTACACGAATATCGGGTTCAACTCCTCTTCCATCAATAACCGTTCTACCATTCTTNGTTTTAAACTTAGTTAAGAGCGAATCCGGAATTTCGTCCACTTTACCATCAATTCTATGCGCATAGTCTAGCTTTTGCACACATCTACCAGAAGGCGTATAGTACTTAGCTATTGTAAGTTTCATTTTTGATCCATATTTTAAATCCATTGTTCGCTGCACCAGGCCTTTCCCAAAAGATGTACGTCCAACTACAACTGCTCTATCCAAGTCTTGCAGCGTACCGGATACAATCTCTGATGCAGAAGCCGAACTTTCATTAATCAAAACAACAACAGGAATTTCTAAATCTTTCGGATTATTTTTCGTTTTGTAAACTCTATTCTCTTCTTTTACACGCGATTTTGTAGTTACAACTACTTGATTTTTTGGTACAAATAAATTTACAATATTAACAGATTCAGTTAGGAGTCCACCACCATTTCCGCGCAGGTCAAAAATAAGTGATGTCATACCCTGCGATTTCAAATCATCAAAGGCTTTTGTAACGTTTGCGCTTGCAGTATTTGTAAAAGAATTTAGGGCGATATACCCAATGTTTTGGCTTACCATTCCGAAGTAAGGTACGTCGGGTAGCTTAATTTCATCTCGTGTAACAGCTGCACTTGATTTACCTATTCCGGGTCTATCATACTCAACATTTACTATTGTACCTTTTACTCCTTTTAGTGCTTTAGAAACCTCATCAGACGATTTATTGATCATATCTATTCCGTCTATTGCTAAAATTTTATCACCCGCTTTTAAGCCTGCCAGTTGAGCTGGGTTTCCTTCATATGGCTCAGCAATAACGGTGAACTTATCAATTTTTCTAATTAAAGCACCTATCCCTCCGTATTGTCCGGTATTCATCATACGATAGTCTTCAATATTTGCCTCGTGATAATAAACCGTATAAGGATCTAACTCTTTTAACAGTGCGTCAATTCCAACTTTAGATAAATTACCAATATTCGGCTCATCTACGTAGTATTTCTCTAGGTTCATATAAATTAAGTCTAACAATTCCATAGACTTAATTACTTCAAAACCATTACTCTGTGCTTTTACTGTAAATGAAGAAATAAAGATGAGTAGAAGAAAAATTATTTTTTTCATAAAAATTATTGCGTTTGTTCAATTAAACGATTTAAAAGTACAACTATTTTTTTCTCAAGTTGAGAATATTCTGGAAGTTCTTTGGCAGTATAAATCAGAAATAGTGCCAATTGTTTTTTATTGTTATTTAAATGAGCTTCGAGATCAGTTTTATTTTTTCTCATCACCTCTTTCATTACNCTTTTTACTCTATTTCTATCAACTGCCCTTTTAAAATTTCTTTTCGGCGCGCTGATTACAACTTGAAATGCAATGGGTTGGNTAAGATTAACTTCTTGGTAATACAATAAAAACGGGTAGGCTTTAACGGCATGNTTTTTTTCAAAAATTGCGTCTATTTGCGTTTTACTGCACAGTTTATATACTTTACCAAAACTTTTGCTCACGATACAAAGATAGTACACTAATTGGTATTGAATAACTCACTTTATCAAAAGCATCTACTCTTTTCTCGTTTTTGGCACAGCGTTTGTTTTATCTACGATAAGTAATAATAACCTTTAAAATTTACAGAATATGAAAAAGAATAAAAAGGAAGCCGTAATGTATATGTTAACAAAAAACTTATCAGAGTACATTTATTACATTAACGCACTATCTTCTAAAAATTTAGCATAAAAAAAGGATTTCATAAGTAATAGCATAGTTTAAAAACACGTAGATTAAATACTACGTGTTTTTTATATTTTAGCCTTAATCAATTTCTTAAAATCTGCTCGGGTTTGAATACCTGCTCCCCTCCAAAGTATTTCTCCTTCTTTAAAAAGTAAAAACGTAGGTACACTTTGTACCTTGTATTTTGCGGAAATGGCTGCATTCTTATCTACGTCAATTTTAATAATACGTAAACCTTCTTTAAACTCGTTTTTTAAATCATCAACAACTGGATGCATTGTTTGACAAGGACCACACCATGTTGCATGAAAATCAATTAAAACGGGTGTTNTACTATTTATTAACTCTTGAAATTTACTCATCTCTTTCTTTTTTTGTTTTGTAACCATCAAAAATATTTAACCAAATTAATCTACCACCTCTATATGTTACAGGAGCCAAAATTATTAATCCGGCAAGAATTAAAACAATGTACATCCAATAAGNGGTAGAAGGAAACAGAAGGTAAGTTGAACAAAATATTGCTACTGAAAAGGCAACCGAAATGGCATATCCAACATACATTGCTCCAAAAAAATAAGCAGGTTCTTTCTCAAATTTATGGTTGCAATTTGAGCAGCGTTCATGCATTTTAGAAAATTTGGATGGCGAGAATATGTTCTTGTATTTAAAGACATCTCCTTGATGGCATATAGGACACTTGTTACTGAAAATACTATACAGTCGTGATCTCTTTTTCTCTTCCATAAAGCAAAGTTAATAGCTTAACTTTTATTCTCAATAAAAAAATTGTAGAGAACGATTGATTTTTATCAGGCTTTCAATTAATATAGATTTAACATTGTAAATTATTCTACTTTTGTTTTCGCATGATTCTTATTAAAAAACATATTGCGCAACTTCTAAAGCTCTACTTATTCTGGATGTTGCTTTTTACTTTTATGCGCGTCTTGTTTTCTATAATTTACCTAGATAAACTAACAGAAAGTAGTTTTTCAGAATGGTTAGGTGTTTTTTATCATAGTATTAGACTAGACATAGCAATGACATCCATTTTAGTGCTACCGCTATTCATCTGGATTATCTTAAAACCTTTTGGTATTCCATTAATTAAATGGTTTTTTGTTTTATGGCAAATTATTGCAGTAATCGTTTGTTGTGTAATACACAGTGCAGAAATCAATGCCTACTCCGAATGGAACCACAAATTAACTTCACGCGTTTTTACACACCTTTCAAACCCAGACGAGGTATTTAGAACCGCAGAGTACAGTCAAACTTTATTATTTGCGCTTTATCTAGTCTTAGAATTACAGTTTGCTCGTATCATTTGGAAAAAACTTTTTAAAGGTCAGTTCTTTCAATTACCTCCTGTTTTCTATGATTGGAAAGAAAAAATTACACTGAGTTTTGTAAGTCTTCTTTTTTTAGGTGCAAGCGCAATCGCTGTACGTGGAGGGTTACAACCGATACCTATTAATATTAATTCTGCCATGTTCTCTAATCGTTATGTAATTAATGATTTATCTGTAAACTCAACCTATTTCTTTGCAAAAAGTTATTTGCTGTACAACAAAACAGACATCATTGATCTCTATCCAGAAATTTCTGAACAAGAGAGAAAAGCGAGAGTAAAAGCTATTTATGATTATGCCCGAAACCAAGGCGAAAAATTTCTTACCACTGAAAGACCAAATGTTGTAGTTGTTTTATTAGAAAGTTGGACCGCTAACGCAATTGGTGCACTAAGTTCTGTGAAAGGAGCAACTCCCGTTTTTGACTCTTTAACCCAAGATGGATATTTGTTTAGCAATGTATTTTCTTGTGGAGGAACTTCAGAAATTGGTAATGCGAGTATTTTTAGCGGTTATCCTGCAATACCAGAAGTATCCATTACGATGCACCCAGAAAAATCTAGAACTTTACCTTCTATAAATCAAGATTTAGAAAAGTTAGGATATTCTACCGGATACGTTTTCAGTGGAGATTTAAAATATGGAAATATTGGCGGATATTTATTAGATCATGGATTTCAAGATTTAAAAGATGAAAATGATTTTCCAAACCATTTAAAAAGAGGAAAATTAAATTACTACGACAAAGATTTATATCAATTCTTAATCCAACGCATTAATTCTACACCAGAGCCCTTTCTGCATTGTGCCTTTACAGGTAGCACACATTCGCCCTTCGATCAGCCAAGCACACCGAATCAAAACTGGCAAGGCAACGAGAGTAAATTTATGAACTCGCTTATCTATGCCGACGAGCAATTGGGAGAATTCTTAAAGAACGCTCAAAAAGAAGAATGGTATAAAAATACATTATTTGTGTTTGTTGCTGACCATGGACATACCTCTCCCATACAAAGTAATCCTAGTGATATAGACTTCTTTAAAATNCCTCTNTTGTTTTATGGCGACGTAATAAAAGAAAAATTTAAAGGGAAACGCAATACTGTTTTAGCTTCGCAGGCAGACTTCGCTNCAACTTTATTGTATCAGATGGGAATCTCTCAAGAAGCTTATCATTGGAGTAGAAATTTAATGAATCCAAACATCAAACCTTATGTATTGCACACTGTAGCTGGTGGATATGGATACAGATCTAAAGAAGGTACATATTGCTATCAAATGGAAAATGACTATGTAATCAAAGATTCAATTTCTGAGGAAGGTAAACGAAATTCTTTTGCTCTTGTAAACGCGCTTTATTATGATTTTTTAGAACAATAATCTATTGAATATCTATAAATTCATCTTTAAAATAAATTTGCCAACCTTCATCCATCCATTTTTCACCGTACTCTGTAAATCCTTTTTCGGTTTTTTCAAATACAAAACGTGCAGTAGCATTTGCATTTGCATAAACAATAAACTGTCCATTTTCTACCTTAGCCGTTAATTTTCCGCTGCCTTTTTTAGAAAAGGGTATATAAAAATAGGTNCTGTTCTCTTCATCGTATCCAATAATGGTATGAAGCTGTAAACTTTCCGACTTTAAATTGATCTCAATTATATGACGATCTAGGTTATATTGAATTTCTTGATAAGCCGAAACTTCTGAAATCAATTTGCCATTTTCAAAACTCTTAGATGTTCCAACCCAGTTGCCAATCATAAAGTTTAATGCACCCATTTTATCTTTTACGTTTGATGGTTCTTGCGCAATTAATGGCTGAAAAGTAGCTGTCAAGAGTATACAAAAGAGAAAAAATTTCATAATTCGATTTTTNGAATAACCGCGTTTGCCTAAAATAGTTTTTGTAGTAATTGCTGCACTGGAAAATGAAAGACAACATAAATATCTGACTTTCTAAGATAATTACGACCTTTGTACAACAATTTTCAGGTATGCAAAAGAAAACCAACATCAGAAATTTAACGTTTGAAGAGCTTAAATCTCAATTCGAAGTAATGGGAGAAAAAGGGTTTAGAGCCAAACAAGTGTACGAATGGTTATGGAGAAAAAATGCGCATACTTTTGAAGCAATGAGTAATCTAAGCACAAAACTTAGAGCGCAACTTGAAGAACTCTTTTTTATTGATGCAATTACCTTAGATGACCAACAAATCTCTTCTGATAAAACCATAAAATGCGCCTTTTATGCTGGAGAAAAGCAAGTAATAGAAGGTGTTTTGATTCCAACTACCAACAGAACCACGGCTTGTATTTCTTCACAGGTTGGGTGTAGCTTAGCGTGTAAATTTTGTGCAACTGGTCGTTTAAAATTAATGAAAAACCTCTCTGCAGGAGAAATAGTAGACCAAGTGGTTTACTTAAAAAACCAAGCAGAAACAAGATACAACAAAACGCTCTCTAACATCGTTTATATGGGAATGGGAGAACCGCTTTTGAACTATAAAAATGTACTGAGAAGTACAGAAATTATTACCTCAGAAGAAGGCTTAGGAATGTCTCCCAAACGAATTACAATTTCTACCGCAGGAATTGCTAAATTGATTAAAAAATTAGGCGATGATGAGGTTAAATTTAACCTGGCTCTTTCTCTACACGCAGCAAACGATGAAAAGAGAAGTAAAATAATGGAAATTAACGATACCAATAGCCTAGATGTATTGGCAGAATCGTTACGATATTTTTACCAAAAAACAGGAACGCGTGTTACGTATGAGTACATCATATTTAAAGATTTTAATGACGAAATTGCAGATGCAAGAGAGTTAGCCGAGTTCTGTAAAAATACGCCGTGCAAAATAAATATAATAGAGTACAACCCAATAGACGACGGTGAGTTTCAGCAAGCAGATAGCAGAAAAGTAGATGCTTTTGCACAGTTTTTAGAAGACAGAAACCTAATTGTACACGTAAGAAGAAGCAGAGGGAAAGACATTGATGCTGCCTGCGGACAATTAGCCAACAAAAATAAATCTATCCAGTTAAAAGACAGGGTTTTAAAGTAGTATTACAAAAATTTCAAGTCTAAAATCGTTTCTCCATTTGTTAAATGGTAAGCTTGTAAACCTGCCTTCTTTGCTCCTTCAACATGCTGAATTGAGTCGTCAATAAACAAGGTGTTTTCCGGCACTAAATTATTTTGATCACAAACACTTAAGAAAATTTCTGTGTCTGGCTTGCGCATTTTCATCTCGCACGAAAAATATACTTTTTCAAATAGCGGAGATAAACTATTTAGTTGATTCTCTTTTTTTATAATAGAATGGAAAGCATCTAAATGTATATCGTTGGTATTACTAAGTAAGAAGGTTCTATACTTTTCTTTTAGTAAAAAAAGCTTTTCTATTCTCTTTTGAGGTAAATCTAAAAGCATTGCATTCCATGCGTTAACTACAGCGTTTGCTGTGGTTCCGGCAGGTAAATAGTCTAACAGACCATTTATAAAGTATTGAGACGAGCATAAACCTTTCTCATATTTATCAAATAAATCTGTTTGGTTGGCTTGTGTAAACAAACTATCAAACGATTGGTCACCCAAAGCTTTAAAAGCATTTATTGTTTTGTTATAATCAATATTTAAAATAACTCCACCTAAATCAAATATTACATTTTCTACCTTCATGTTCTCTCCAAATTATGACCACAAAAGTAAATAGAAATAGGGTGCAAAAATGAGAATTGAAATAATGAAGCTAAACAAAGCTGCAACCAATACTGCACCAGCAGCAACGTCTTTTATCCATTTTATATCCATATCTTTTTCAGTAGTAATTTTATCACAAATTTTCTCTAAAGCACTATTAACCATTTCTAAACAAAATACCATTGCGCTGCAAAGTAAAACAGCTATCCACTCTAACTTTGAAAGTTGAAAAAAGAAACCAGCGNATACAACCAAAAGAAATAAAACGAAGTGAATTCTAACGTTTTTTTCACTTTTTCCCATTAAAAAAATACCGTTTAAAGCATGTTTAAATCCTACCTTCATAACGTAAAAATAGCTTAAAGAAATAAAGTTGATTGCTTTCAACGTAAAAAATCTCTCCAATAAATGTCGTTTGTTAAAAGGTAAAATTTCTTTAATTAAAAATTAACTTTGCAAAATGGTTAATCTTGAACAGTTAGGCGTACACCTTCCGCAAGGATATTTATTTAGTGAAATAAGCGTACAAATAAACAAAGGCGATAAAGTAGGATTAGTAGGTAAAAATGGTGCGGGCAAATCAACTTTACTGAGACTAATAGCGGGTTGGGACCAGCCCAGCGAAGGAAAAGTGCACAAACCAAAAGATACTTCAATTGGGTTTTTAACTCAAGACATAAAAATAGACAGCAAAAAATCGGTTTTTGATTATTTAAAATACTCAAATGAAACCCTTAACCACATAAGAAAAAAAATTGATCACATCAATCATCAATTAACTACCCGAACAGACTATGAGAGCGAATCTTATTTATCGTTATTAGATGAATTGGAAGAAGTAAATACGCAATTTCAAATTCATGAGGGTTATCAATGGGAAGAAAAAATCACAGCTGCTTTAGTTGGTTTAGGATTCGAAGAAAACAAATTTAACCAATCTATAGATGCTTTTTCTGGAGGTTGGAAAATGAGAGCAGAACTAGCCAAAATACTGGTAAATACACCAGATGTAATATTGCTAGATGAACCAACTAACCACTTAGATATTATTTCTATTGCTTGGTTAGAACAGTATTTACAACGTTTTGATGGCGCTGTTATCACGATTTCACACGATAGATTATTTCTAGACAATGTTACGAATAGAACCCTCGAAATTACACAAGGAGGTGTACTTGACTTCCCTTACCCATATACCATTTACAAAGAAAAAAGAGCCGAAGAAATAGAACGAATGAAAGCTGCTGCTAAACAGCAAGAAAAAGACATTAAACAAACCAAAGTTTTAATCGATAAATTTAGAGCTAAAAAGAACAAAGCTGCTTTTGCTCAATCACTCATCAAAAAATTAGAAAAAACCGAAATAATTGAAGTAGAAGAAGACAGCGTAGCTAAAATGAAAATTGCGTTTCCATTAAGTGTACAACCAGGTAAATGGGTGCTTGAAATGGAAGATATGGGTAAACGTTATGGCGATAATCTTTTATTTAAAGGAATCAACCTTACAGTTGGTAGGGGAGAAAANATTGCCCTACTTGGGCCAAATGGTGTAGGTAAATCTACCTTGCTAAAAAGAATAATGAAAACCTTAGATGGCGAAGGAACTGTGAACTACGGACATAATGTTGAGGTGATGTATTTTGCACAAGACCAAGCCGAAAATTTGGATAAAAACCTGACCATTCTTGAAACGGTAGACCTTGTTGCTAAAGGAGAAATAAGAAAAGAATTACGTTCTGTTTTAGGCGCTTTTTTGTTTAGTGGTGAAGATGCAAATAAAAAAGTAGGTGTACTTTCTGGAGGTGAAAGAACAAGACTCGCTTTATGTCAACTTTTATTGAGTCCGGGTAACGTACTAATTCTTGATGAACCTACCAACCACTTAGATATTCAAAGTAAGGAAGTGCTTAAAAGTGCCCTGAAAAATTATGAAGGTACCTTTATTATCGTTTCTCACGATAGAGAGTTTTTAGATGGCTTAACCAACCGAATTTGGGATATCGAGAATAAATCTCTTAAAATTAATCATTTCACCGTTCAAGAATATCTTGAACGAAAGATGTTAAAATCCGAAAACCCCGAGGAGATAAAGCCAACAGAGGTTTTAAAAGAGCAAAAAGTAGAGCGCAAAAACGAACGCACTTACGAAGAAACAAAAGAATTAAAACGAAAGAAGAACAAGTTTAAAAATCAAATCAACAAAGCAGAGGAAGCAATTGACCGTTTAGAGAAAGAAATTAAAAATAAGAATGAAATTATCGCTGAACTCGATTATAGCGATGAAGCATATGCCAACCAACAACTTGCAGAGTATGAGGCGCTCAAAAAAGAGTTGGATGAACAAATGGAAACATGGGAAAGAGCTACAGAAGAATTGTTAGGTCTTGAAGATTAAATTTTCTTTGAAATGACTTGCATATCGATATAAAAGCAGTATATTTGTTCCCGCAAACAACAAACGTGTTGTTTTAATACAGAAAAATACCAACAAAGATATAGTGCGAGATGGAGCAGTTGGTAGCTCGTCGGGCTCATAACCCGAAGGTCGTAGGTTCGAGTCCTGCTCTCGCTACCATTGAAGGAGTTCTTTTTTAAGAGCTCCTTTTTTTGTGCCCAATAATTCCAAAAAATCAATACACGAAAATAGTGCGGTTCCCTGCCTGTCGGCAGACAGGGAGTCCTGCTCTCGCTACCATTGAAGGAGTTCTTTTTAAAAGCTCCTTTTTTTGTATCCAAAAAATCGAAAATCGTATAATTCACTGCTAACCATAAAAACGGTTGCTTTAATTATAGTGTTCCTATACAAGTAGTTTATATTTTTCCTTATAAAGCAATACTGTTTGAGCTAAACTTAGGCTAAGCAGCAGTGTTTTAAACTATACTTTTAGGCGAATCAATATAATTATTATGAACAAACAAAAACTAGCAGTTTTAATTTTAGCCTCACTAGGAGTAATATCCGCATTTTTACCCTGGTTTTCATCGCCATTTATAGGATCAATTTCAGGTATTTCTGGTGGATACGGTGCTTTTACTTTAATCTTTTTTATTGTACCAATTTTACTGTGTGTAATTGGAGATCGATCGAAAAGAATGAAATCAGGAGCTCTTATCGCTTCGTCCATTTTCGCTGTTCTCGCGCTTGCTGTAGCTCTTGTATATTTTGCAGCAGTTTCGAAAACTACACCCTTAAATATTGGCGCAATTGGCGTGGGTACTTATCTTACACTAATAACGGGAATTTGTTTACCCGAAGCTGGTCTAGTGATAAAAGACTAAACAGGCTGAAATTCTTTTTTTCGGAGGGTTAACAACTTTGTTTGCTCTCCGAAAACTGTGAATCATTAATCTCTTCGAACTTACTAGAAAGTTTTTTCAACTAGAAGAGAAAACCTTACCTTTACAGCGCATGCAAAAATCAATCATTATCACCGCAGGTGGAATTGGTAAAAGAATGGGAGCCAAAATTCCAAAACAATTCTTAAAAATTGGAGAATATCCTATTCTATACGTTACCCTTAAACGTTTTAATGACTTTGATCCAAATGCTCAATTTATTGTAACGCTTCCAGAAGATTGGATTGCTTTTTGGGAAGAGCTTATATCGCCATTACCAACAATTAAGCATACCGTTATTTCTGGTGGAATAGAACGCTATGATTCTATCAAAAATGCGTTAAAAAAGTGCAATGGAGAACTAATTGCTGTTCACGATGGTGTAAGGCCTTTTGTTTCTGATTCTACCCTAAAAAATGCCTTCCGATTAGCAGAAGAAAAAGGAAGTGCAATTCCTACTTTACCCTTGAAAGAATCATTAAGAAAGCTTAGTGAAATGGGAAACTGTGCATTGGATAGAAGTGCTTATGTAAGTGTTCAAACACCTCAAGTTTTCCAAAAAGATATACTAACAAGCGCTTATGAACTAGCATTTTCTAAAGAAATTACAGATGACGCAAGCTTAGTAGAGAAAGCAGGATTTACTATACATCTTTCTCCCGGAAACGAACAGAATATTAAAATTACCTCACCAGTTGATCTAAAAATAGCCGAGCTTTATATCAATTTATTACACTAGAATTAGCGCTCGACCTTAAAGGCTGTTCGTGTTCGAATATTATTTTCGGTAGCATACTCTGGGTAATCTTTAAAAGCTTGATTAAAAAATACTCTATCTTCATTCACTTGCTCTTTCAAAGACGCTTTAAAATCATTCCAATATTGCTCATCTATACTATTCACAGGTAAATGCAAGGTTAACTCTTTGATGTAATCAAAGTACACAGTTTGTTGGTGTATCCCTACCTTTCTTAGGCCTGTAAAATACATTACACTTACATCTCTATCATTACTCACTACAGCTTTTTTAGTTATTCCTACACGAAAACTTTTGGTAGAAAAGCCAACCACTAAATGTAAAATATGTTCAACAGCAATGGCTAAAAGAACAACTGCAACCACAAAGGTTAAATAAGAAATCGAGTAATAAAAGTAAGCTCCTGCCAAAAGAACAGCTGTTTCTAAAATACCATAAGTCAAAATTCTACTCTTTCTGGCTTTGCTAACTGGAGTAGAAAAAATAAATTTATGTGTTTGCTTGGCTATTCGCATTCCCATCCATCGGCGGCTAGCCTTCAGAATACCAAAAATAAGTATAACGGCAGCAAAGCTGGTGTAAATAATTGAATTGTACTTGAACTCTTCTCCAGGTAGTTTTAACCCGAAAAGTTCATAAGTACCTCCATATTCTAACCCAAGAACTGGAGGTAAGCTTATCAAGAAGAAGATAACAATCCAAATATTTACAAATTTATTCATTCGGTATAAGTTTCAATTTACGTTTTAAACTCTCAATTTTTGTATAAGCTGTTTTTATCTTTCGCTCTACTTCTTCTTTTAACGCATTGGCGCCCTTACTGTTTGCAAAAAAGCCAAGATTATTCTCATATTGTGTTATTTCTGACTTAATTTCCGAAATTTTGTTGCGCAAGTCTTGTTTTTCCTTTTCGTATAGTTTAGAAGCATTTGGAGATGCTGCCAAAGTATCTAGTCTAGCCTGAAACATTACTTTCTCTTTTTCTTGTCCTTCTAACTTAAGTTTAGTGTAATGTACGTCAAGCGCAGCTTTATAAGCTTCGTAAACTCTATCTTTATCCTTAAATGGTACTTTTCCTGCTTCTGAGAAAGAGGTTGAAAATTCTTTCAATTTCTGAATAGCTTCGTTTTTATCTGAGGGCAATTCAAAGCTTATAATTTGTTCAATGATTGATTCTTTAGCAGCAAGATTAGTTTCATTTTGCTTATCCATTTCCTCAAAATGCTTTTGTTTTGCATTAAAAAAAGAATCGCAAGCACCTCTAAACGCTTTCCACAAACGCTGCTCGTTTTTACGACCAGCAGAACCAAGGTTTTTCCATTCTTTTTGCAACCCAATAATCTGCTGTGAAGTATTTTTCCAGTCTGTAGAGCTTTTTAAACTTTCTACTTGTTCTACTAATTTTTGCTTTTTAACTGCTACTTTTTCGTAAACAGCGTTAATGCTCTCGTAAAACTTACTTTTCTCTTCAAAAAACGAATCACATACAGCTCTAAACTCCTTCCAAATTTCTTCATTCTCTTTCTTTGGACCGAATCCTATATTTTTCCAAGTATCCTGAATCTCAATAAGAATTTTTGTGTTATCTTCCCAATCTTTGGTAGATTCATTTTCTCTTGCTGCCAACTGCTTGGCCATTTCAAGTAATTCTTTTTTTATACTGAGATTCTTTTCCATTTGAGCATTTCGCTCATCATAAAAAGCTTGAATTCTTTCCCATGTTGCTTTTACGTTAGACCAGTACTTTTCTTTAACCGTTTCCCATTCTTCTTGTGGTGCCGGACCAATGTCTTCCCACTCGTTTTGTAAAGTTTTTAAGGAAGCTTCTACCTCTTTAATACGCGTAACATTTGCTAAGGCTTCAATTTTTTCAATTATGGTATTTTTAGCGTCTAAATTTTTCTTGAAATCATACTCCTTAATCTCTCGATAAATCTTCATGTTGTAGAAGAAATCTTCTAATAATCGACTATACTCATTTTGTACTGCTGGTCTTTTATCTCGTGGGATTTCTCCTACTTGTTTCCACTCTTCGTGTATCTCTTTATGCGCTTTAAACGCATTCCCGATATTTTCTTCTTCCTGTACAATCGCTTTCAACTTTGTAATTAAAGCCTTCTTGCGTTTCAAATTTTCGTCTTGCTCTTTATTCTTAGCGTCTATTAACTCTTTCCGTTTCGCTTTATATGCGGTGTAAATTTCATAAAATTGATCTTTTATTGGATCAGAAGTTGGCTCTTCTTCTGGCACCTCATCTCTATCAATTGCTTCGAGTTGAGCTACTTGTCTTTTTCTTCCTTCTTCTAAAAGAAAATCTTCAAATTTCACTCTTAACTCACTTACTTCTTTACCTACTTTTAAACTATTCTCTGATGAAGTAAGTTCTTTTAAAGTCTCAATAAACGCTTGCTTTTCCATATCGGGATTATTTAGGAAGTTATCCTACAGTTTCTACCATATCAAAATCAGTTAACCTTACAAACTGATCTATTCTTGTTTCTATTTCTTTTTTGGTGATGCTCTCTAATTTTTCTGTTCCAAACTTTTCTACACAGAAAGATGCNAGTGCTGAACCTGCAATTATTGCTCTTTTCATGTTCTCAAAAGAATAATCATCTGTTGATGCAATGTATCCCATGAATCCACCTGCGAAAGTATCTCCGGCGCCTGTTGGATCAAATACTTCTTCTAATGGCAATGCAGGAGCAAAAAATAC
>JGI26083J51738_10000003_pt1 | contig 87892 bp, 82 predicted proteins | sample SaaInl85LU_5_DNA_FD_51738 | JGI IMG/M metagenome (IMG submission 51738)
TGAATAATTTATTCTTACCAAAGTAGAGGCTTCAAATTCCTGTAGTTTATTTGTACACCTATAATCTACTCCTAAAACATATTTAAATATGACATCTAGGGTGTAAATAAGTCTATTAGAAATGGTATCCGAATAAATTATAATCATAGAAACTTGCTATAAACTTGCTTAATAACTTCTGATTCTTTCTCCCAATTTAACTGTTTTTTAGCTAAAACTAAACGCTCATGATAATCCTGATTATTCCTTATTATTTTATGTAATTGTTGGGCAATCTTTTCTGGGGTTCTTTTTTGAACAACCTCTCCGATTTTATAAGACATAACTATTTGGCTCATTTCTGGCAAACTCGAAACTAAGCAAGGAATTTTAGCATGAACATAATCAAACAATTTGTTGGGCAATGCATACCTATAATTCATTCCTAAATCTTCCTCTAAAGACATTCCTACGTCAAACAAAGGTGTTGTGCTCTTTAGCTCTACAGGAGAAATTCTTCCATATAAAAGTACCTTATCTGATAAGTTTTCTTTCTGTATTTTTAAATAAATCTCATCATATTGGTCTCCATTTCCAAACACGCACAATACTGTATTCTCCATCCTAGCAACAGCATCTATCATTAAATCAACACCTCTTCCTAAATTAACAGCTCCTTGATAAACAACTGCCTGTTTATCTTTAATAAAATCAACAATTTCTTTAGAAACCTCTTGAGTTATTTCTTTGTCATTAGGAACGTTTCTTACTACATGTAAAGACACTCCATATTTCTCTTTATAATAAGTAGCTATGGAAAAACAAACCGTAAACACATCTTTTAACTTAGGAAAAATAAACTGCTCTATGGTCAACCAAATTTTTTGAGTTTTTGGTCTATGTATCAATTCTGGAACTTCTGTAAACAGTTCGTGGCTATCATAGACTATAGGTTTCCTGCATAGTTTAGCAGCCAAGAAATTTGGTAGCAATGTATCTAGATCATTAGAGAGCAAGACTTCTTTTTTGGCAAAAAGTAAAATGCAAAAAAGTCTAATATTGTATTCTGCATAAAACAGGACCCCTTTATTAAATAGCAGCTTAATTCTTGTGGTTTTGTAGGGTCTTGTAATTGGTGAACTATTTTTTAATTCTCTACCAATCAAATGAATCTTAAAACCCATGGATTGGAGTGTGCTACAAACTTTATGTACACGTTGGTCAATAACCAAATCATTGGTAACAGAAACTACAATTGTTTTCAATCAGAATAATTTTTGTGGAAATATACTAAAATTAACAACGGAAAAACTCTTTTAAAGCACTGAAATCATTTCGATAAGGGTTCTCTAATGGGTGTACTATAACACCCTGTATAGTTTATCAAACAATAGGCTTTTCAATTGGGTGTAATCCATAACGCCTTGTAATGCCTCAACACGCTTTTCTTCATCAGCTACTTCTTGCATTAATTCCTTTACTTTAAGCTCAATCAACACTCTCCTCAAATTCAAAATAGCATCTTGAACCAATTTCTGCAAAACATCTGTTTTTTGAGCGACCTCTATTTCTTTAGAAGCCCAATCACTCAACGTATAGCGTTCGTCGTCCATCAATATATTGGTCACTTCTCTCGAAATCTCACTATCTTCATGACTGGTCAAAACTGCTACTGCTAGTTTTTCTTCTTGATTAATTTGGTAACTAATCTCCTTATATATTTTTAAAAATAAAGGATTGGTAAATTCTATTTCATCGTCTTGTAATTGTAAATAGAGTTCATGAGCAACAGTATTCGTATACTCTTCTTTAACCATGACTACTTTTCCCTTTTTGTCGTGGTCCTCTACCCAGTCTACAAAGTTTACTTCATGATTACCGTACAACAATAGAATTTGAATAATTTCACGTTCGTAAACATCCAAAGTATTAATCCCCTTAATGGCTGAAACCTCTTTGGTGTTTTTATTCTGAGAAGCAAGCATAGCGCCCTCCTGTGCCATCATCATTTCCTGAAAAGCAACATCATCAGGCACCTCTTCTGACAAAGGATTTTTCTTTGCAGGACTAAATGATGAGGAAGCTACTCTCATTTTAGAAGACGCATTGGGTTTTCTATCGGCATCTCTAACTTGCTTACTCAGCATTTGAGCCAATTCGTTAAACAAAACTGTTTCTGAAATATCCATCAAACGAGAACATTCCTGGATATATACTTCTTGTTTGATACTATCTGGAATCTTAGAGATACTCAACACAATATCCCGAATCAATCCTGCTTTTTTGACAGGATCATTCTTAGCTTCTTTCATCAACAAGGACACCTTAAAACTGATGAAATCTTGTTGATGGCTTTGTAAATGCTCTTTTAACTCTTCTGTTGTTTTTTTTCTCGCAAAAGAATCCGGATCCTCTCCGTCAGGAAAGGTCACCACTTTTACGTTCATGCCCTGCTCCAAAATCAAATCAATCCCTCGAACAGATGCTCTTAATCCTGCGGCATCTCCGTCAAAAAGAACAGTCATATTAGGAGTTAACCTTTTGACCAAGCGAATTTGATCTGGCGTTAGCGCAGTTCCCGAGGAAGCCACTACATTTGTAACTCCATTTTGGTACATTGAGATCACATCTGTGTAACCTTCTACCAAATAACAATTGTCTTCTCTTGAGATGGTCTTTTTAGCTTGATAAATACCATATAATACCTTACTCTTATGATAAATATCACTCTCAGGAGAATTTAAATACTTTGCGGCTTTTTTATCATTGGTCAAAATTCTACCTCCAAATCCCAATACTCGACCACTCATACTATGAATAGGAAACATCACACGGCCTTTGAAACGGTCAAATTGTTTTCCTCTTTCTTTTACAATGGTCAACCCTGTGCTTTCTAAGTATTGAAGATCATAACCACTTTTTAAGGCAGAATCGGTAAAAGCGGTCCAATCATCCAAACAATACCCCAACTGAAAGACGTTTATCATTTCATCTGTAAAGCCACGTTCTTTGAAATAACTGAGTCCTATTGCTTTACCCTGTTGGGTGTTGAGCATTGTTTTTTGAAAATAGTCTTGAGCGTATTTAGACACCAAATACATACTTTCACGTTCGTCTGCAGCTTCTTTCTGCTCGTTAGACTGCTCAGTTTCTTCGATAACAATATTGTATTTATCTGCTAAATATCGTATTGCTTCCGGATAGGAATAGTGTTCATGTTCCATTAAAAAAGATATAGCATTCCCTCCTTTTCCGGTACTAAAATCCTTCCAAATTCCTTTTACTGGAGACACCATAAAAGAAGGAGTCTTTTCGTCAACAAACGGAGACAGTCCCTTAAAACTACTTCCCGATTTTTTCAACGTAACAAACTCTCCTATGACCTCTTCAACTCTAGCAGTTTCAAAGACACGATCTATGGTTTCTCTTGAAATCAATTTATTTTCATTTTAATACAAATATAAAAATCTATAATACAAAAAAACACATAACCTTTAGGCAATGTGTTTTTTACACTGTATTTAAAATTTAAATTATTTGCTTTTTGAATATTAGGAGGCTCTTTTTAATTGCCTTAACATTGTATTATTCAATTTGCTTTCTGCATATTCTTTTGTGACTTCAAAAGACGTTTGATCTGTACTCGGCATCTCAAACATGGCATCAGTAAAAATAGCCTCACACAAAGACCTTAATCCTCTTGCGCCTAACTTGTACTCTATAGCTTTTTCTACAATATAATCTAATGCTTCCTCTAGTATTTCAAACTGAACTCCATCCATTTGGAACAATTTTGCGTACTGCTTAATTAGCGAATTTTTTGGTTCTGTCAAAATAGCTCGCAATGCTTTCGCATCTAATGGATTCATATAACTTAAAACAGGTAACCTACCAATTATTTCAGGAATCAATCCAAATGTTTTTAAATCTGTTGGAATGATATATTGTAATAAATTTTTATCATCTACTTTATCTTCACTTAGAGAAGCTCCAAAACCAACTGCTTGTCTATTCAAACGTTTGCTGATATTACGTTCTATCCCTGCAAAAGCTCCTCCAGCGATAAATAAAATATCTTTGGTATTGACCTCTATAAATTTTTGATCTGGGTGCTTTCTACCTCCTTTGGGAGCAACATTTACTACTGTTCCCTCTAGTAATTTAAGCAAAGCCTGTTGTACTCCTTCACCTGAGACATCACGAGTAATTGATGGATTGTCTCCTTTACGAGCTATCTTGTCAATCTCATCAATAAATACGATTCCTCTTTCAGCACTTTCAACATCATAATCTGCGGCTTGTAACAAACGACTTAAAATACTTTCTACATCTTCTCCAACATATCCAGCTTGAGTCAACACTGTTGCATCTACAATAGAAAAAGGTACATTTAACATCTTTGCAATGGTCTTTGCTATTAATGTTTTTCCGGTTCCTGTATCACCTACCAAAACCATGTTACTTTTTTCTATTTCAATTTCTTCCTCTAGTGTGTTTGGCTGAGTTAATCTTTTGTAGTGATTATAGACAGCTACAGCCATGATCTTTTTAGTTTGATCTTGACCAATGATGTACTGATCTAGGAATGCTTTTATTTCTGTTGGCTTTTTTACGACCAAATCAGCGTTTTTATTCGCTGTTTCTTCTTTTATCTCTTCTGATAAAATCCCATAAGCTTGAGAGACACAGCTATCACATATGTGTGCATCAACTCCTGCTATCAACAAGTTCGTTTCTTCTTTCTTTGAACCACAAAACGAACATTCCAATCCTTCTTTTGACATCTTGTATCTTTTTTAACTCAAGTAACTTGATTTCTTCTTATTTACTTCTTGTAAGAATTTCATCTACCATACCATAAGCTTTTGCTTCTTCTGCTTTCATCCAGTAATCTCTATCAGAATCCTGAGAGACTTTATCAAAAGGTTGTCCTGAATGATTAGATATGATGGTGTATAGTTCTTCTTTCAATTTATTTATTTCTCTAACCGTAATCTCCATGTCTGTGGCTTGCCCTTGCGCACCTCCTAATGGCTGATGAATCATCACACGAGAATGAGGCAAAGCAGAACGTTTTCCTTCTGCCCCCGCACACATCAAAACGGCTCCCATACTAGCAGCCATACCTGTACAAATTGTTGCTACATCAGGCTTGATGAACTGCATAGTATCATAGATCCCCAACCCCGCATACACACCTCCTCCTGGAGAGTTGATGTAAATAGAAATATCTTTGGTTGCATCTACAGACTCTAAAAACAACAACTGGGCTTGAATAATATTTGCTACTTGGTCATTAATTCCTGTTCCTAAAAAAATAATTCTATCCATCATCAATCGAGAGAAAACATCCATTTGCGTGATGTTTAACTGTCGTTCTTCCATGATATAAGGAGTTACTGAACTAACTATTTTATCATAATGGGTACTGCTAATACCGTGATGCTTCGTCGCATATCTTTCAAATTCTTTTCCGAAATCCATATATTCTTTTCTTAAGGTTACAAAGGTAAATATACTAAAGTAAAGTTTAATCAAATACCCATAAAAATACATGTCTTTTTTTATTGAAGTTTTATAAGTACCTTAGTTATATACTTGAAAAAGAACGAAATTATAAAAATCATGAAATGGATCACTACTTTTTTATTTCTATCTGTGTTTTACACAACTTTCGCCATAGAAATAAATACCGATAAATTAAACCTACCAAGCCAAAAGAGTACTCGTATCGCTAACAGTAAAAAATTGGAGAATCCTTTTGAAGAAAAACAAAGCATCTCTAATCAATTTGAATATTTACATAAAAAATCATCAATATTCAAAAAATACAGATTGGTCAATATATCTTTATATCATGCTCTAAAAAAGAGTGTTTTAGACACGTTAGCCAACAAAGAAAACAGGATTAGAGAAAAAAATATGACTATTGACCATAACATGCTGCGAATAAATTTATTAGAGCAAAAATTAAGCGATACTCAAAATCTGTTAGAAGACTCAAAAAAACAAAACGGAAAGAGACTTCTATTTGGTTTTCAAACAACCAAAAACATTTTTTCACTCATCATAACCACAACCTTTATTGTCTTATTTGTTCTTCTAATTTTCTTCATTTTAAAACACCAACAGAACCTTAGTGTTACAAAAAAATCTGTTGATGATTTATTTCTTTTGGAGTTAGAATTTGAAAAACACAAGAAATCTTCTTTCAAACGATTTCAAGAAGTGAATCGAAAATTACAAGATGAATTAAACAAAAAATGGAAAACAGAAAAATAACTGCTTATTTATAAACGAATTCCTTAGTCTTGTTTGCCTATCTTTGCCTCTAGAAATATAGGAATTATGTCTTTTGAAAATTTAAACCTCAACAACCAACTCCGAAATGCAATTAGCGATTTAGGATACACTGAACCTACCAAAATACAAAAAGACGCTTTCTCTTGTATTATGTCTGGTAGAGATGTTGTTGGGATTGCACAAACAGGAACAGGAAAAACTTTTGCGTACCTAATGCCTATTTTACGCATGTTGCCCTTTTCAGAACAAAAACACCCCAGGGTATTGATTGTCGTTCCAACCCGTGAATTGGTGGTACAAGTTTTAGAGGCTTTAGACAAACTGACAACCTACCTTAACGTTCGATACGGTGGGATTTATGGAGGTGCAAACATCAACAAACAAAAAGAAATGATCCATGAGGGACTAGATATCTTGGTCTCTACGCCCAGACGCGTCATAGATTTAGGAATGACNGGAGCGCTAAAACTTAAGTTTATCCAGAAACTAGTTATCGATGAAGTTGATGAAATTTTTAACCTTGGTTTTAGATTACAACTGATAGATATTATCGATTTGGTACCTAAAAAGAAACAAGCAATTCTGTTTTCTGCGACCATGACCAATGAAGTGGAATCGCTGATTCAAGAATTTTTTCAAAACCCAATTTATGTAGAGGCCGCTGCTTCTGGAACTCGACTAGAAAACATCGAGCAAATGGCTTTTGAAGTTCCTAACTTTTATACTAAAATTAACTTATTAAACCATTTGTTACAGGATGATGATGACATGTCTCGCGTACTGGTTTTCATCAAACATAAATATTTAGCAGATTTAGTTTTTAACGAAATTAACGGAATGGCAGCGTATGCCGAAGAAACTTTTGCGCTGATTCACTCAAACAAAACCCAAAATTATCGATTACGCTCTGTTGAAAATTTTAAAGCAGGTAACCATCGGGTATTGATCACAACAGACGTGCTTTCAAGAGGGATGGATATTCCAGGAATTACTCACGTCATCAACTTTGATTTGCCAAAAGAGGCTGAAGCTTACATGCACCGTATTGGAAGAACCGGCCGTGCAGAAAATGAAGGTTTTGCTATTTCTTTTATTACGGAAAAGAATACTGAAATATTAGAAGAAATCGAAACCTTGATGAATTACGAGATTCCTAAATACGAACTACCGGAAGAAATTTTTATTGAGAGTAAATTACTGGAAGAGGAAGTTGAAGTTGAAAACATTACCCCTTATCAAAAATTAGGATCCAAAGAGTTTGCACCTGGACCCGCTTTTCATGAAAAATCTGAAAAAAATCAAAAAACAAATCAGGGAGGAAGTTATCGAAGAAACCTTGCGAAAAAATATAAAAAACCTCAACGAAGAAGACCCAAAAAATAACTAAGGAGCGCTGTGTCTAAAATACTTGTTCTATCTGAATATTTTTATGGTTAAAAAGAAAAGAATCCTCGTTTTGTTTTCCTAACAACAACCGACCTATAGGTGAATGAATAGAGATGACCATTATAGTTTCTTCCTTTATTTTTATCTTTCCCAAACTCGTTCCTAAAAAATAAAAAACACCGTTAGCACAAACAAGACTCCCTAATTGAATTTTAGTTTTAAGGGAAATATCTATTTTTAATAGCGTATCTTTTTGAGCCAAGACCTCCTGATATTGTTGGCCTAGTTTTTCCATCTCTAACTGCAACATAGCTCTACCTGTTTCATGCTTATCTCCTGCAGAACTTTTGGTTTCAGTAACCAAGTCTAATTGATAACTTCTAATTCCTTGTTGAATGCTTTCTAACTTTTCATCAATCACTTGATTACACTTTCTCAACAAGAACTCCTTCAACTCATTCATCTATTGATCTTATCATAATGAATCCAACACTTAAAATGACTTTTATTTTTTAAAGATTTTTTGCTTGTGAAACGGTTGATTTTTTTCATCGAACATCACCAAAATATATACTCCAGAAATCAGATGACTTATCTCTATTGGAACAACATTCAATCTCGGTACAAAATCTTGTCTCATGTTAAAAACAGAACTGCCAGCCATACTTTTTAGTTCAATTCTCCCTCTAAAATACCTATTGCTAATATAATTAATATTAAAACTACTAGATACGGGATTCTCAGACAATGTCACGATCTTGTCTTTCAAAATAGTTTCTAAAGACAAACTTGTGTCTGCTTTTTGGTTCGCATCTATTAAATTTAGCTTCGAGGCACTAAAATCTTCAAACTCAGTCTCTACTATAGAAGCATTTGTCGCCCCTAAAAAGTCGCTAATAATACTCGTAAAGACTTGCCTGTAATCATGCTGCATCAATTCATTATCGTAAAGTTCTGTCACCTTGGTTAAATCAACATGATCTCCAGAAACTCCACCTTGAACATGTTTACCAACAACAAACATTGGCCCTAAATTTCCATGATCTGTCCCTAAATTTCCATTCTCTACAGGTTTTCTTCCAAACTCAGTAAATGTTGCAGAAACCACCTGGTCTTCAATTCCTAACATTTTTAAATCATCTTGAAAATATTTTAGAGCATCTCCAACATCCTTCAATAAATCTGCATGCTTCCCTATGTGTGATTCTGACTCACTTTGGACCTGATTGCCGTGGGTATCAAATCCATTATAAGAAACTAAGAAAACCTTTGTTTTAGACCCCCCTCTTATTAGAGTTGCCACCGTTTTTAACTGATCTGCCAGTTTATTGTTTGAAGGATAATTGATCGTACTCCCTGCATTTCGCTTTGACAAACCTATATCAAAGACCTCACTAATCCGTTTAGAATATGTGCTTATTCCTCTCTCAATATTAGAAATATGAGCCAGAGCACTTCCATAGTCTGAAACCGGAATTTCTGGAGAAGGATTTCCTATGTTTGATACGATACTATAATAACCCGAAACATCTTGTCCCGATAAATTTAAATCCACTTTGTGCTCATGACTTGATTGAAACCCTAGGGAAGGCTTGTTACTCCCTAGTTGAATTCCTAAAGGATCTAAATATTTTTCATGATCATAAGCCGAATATAGAAATCTTGCCATCCACCCGTCTGGTTTTCCCGAGTTTTCTATTGTTCCGTCACCTCCTTGAAACATAATCGCCCTTGAGGCAAAATGAGATCTATTCAACTGTGGATACCCTACTGCATGTAAGATATTTAATTTTCCTTCATCGTATAATGATTTCAGACCCGTTAGTGAAGGATGAAGATAAGCTTGTTGAGATGATGCCAATGTATCATCCAGAGGAATACCTCCATGAAGCCCAGTTTCTTTGATTCTAATTGTGGGTCTCAATCTCGCATAATCATCATATTGAGCGATAGGAATCAAGGTGTTTAATCCATCATTACCCCCTCTTAGCTGAACCAAAACTAAAGCTCTATCTCCTATTACAGATTGAGGTATTCTATTCAACAAATTGGTCTGTGAAAACGCACTCAAACTGTGTCCATTTAACAGCATCGCACTTGTTGAACTCAGTGCAGACATTCGCAAAAATTTTCTCCTATCCATAACTCTAAATTAATTAGTCTGAAATTCTTGTGACCATATCAAGGCTTTGAATAGCGGTACCAAAGCAGCTTCTGTTCCAATATTATTACCCGTTGACCTATAATTACTCCACTCATTGGTCCACATGGAAGGAGTTAATGTACCATTGTCAAGTAGAATTTCGTTTGAAAAATACATTGTTCTTTCCTCACTAACGGGCTTAGAAAAAAACAACTCAATCAATTCAGTAATTAAAACGTCTACACTAAAAGGAACACTTACATTTTTCTCAACAAATGTTGTAACCTTAAAATCTACTTTGGTCGCGTTTTTATTCAACAATAGCGCTCCTAAATTATACCTCGAAATTATGGTTGCTGGATTGAACCAAAACTTATCGTAAAGTGGAGCTTCGTATATTGCTGGGAAACCTGCTACAGATGGGGGGTCAAATGGTTTCTGACCACTAAGCTCTAAAAAATCTCTCACCATCTCTCGTCTGTAAAAAAACAAATAATGGTTTTTAGATTCTTCAATTGCATCTGGCACAGGATAGTTCGTAATCGTAAGAGTTTGTAACATGAGTTCTAATGGAGACTTTATCATTCCGCCAATAATTTCGTCTCCACGAACATGATCATCTTCGTCATAAAAATGCTCGCTTTTTAACAACTGAATTATAATTTCTTCGAAACTATAATTGATTCTAAATGTATCAGATAAAGGAGCAATAATATCATTTTCTACTTCTTTTGTAATGTTAGCAGACACAAAGTACCTATACATTCTTCTGCATACATATTTTGCAGTAGCCTCTTGGTCAAAAATCATATCGAAAAACTCAACAAGCTCTGTCTTCATTCTTTCAATCTTTTGGCTTTCAGTCTTATTACTACTGTCATATGCAGAAATAACTCTGTTTCCAAATCTTTCAGAAAAAACTTTCTCTCCGAAGTCATGTCTATTTACTAAAGGATATCCTGTAGGAATTCCACCGTTATCTCCTCCATGATTTGTAACCCTATCCTTTCCAATTCTCCAACCTGTTAACAATCTTGCAGCTTGAACAATATCCTCTTCTGTATAATGGGTGTAATCCCCTACCCCTGTACTAGGGCCTTTACCAATGGTAAATAATTCTAAAACCTCTCTAGCATAATTTTCATTAGGATTTACAGCAGTGTTAAAACCATTATCTAGGTAGGATAACATTAAATTATTGATTGACACCTGGAACATTAAATCCTTGAAACTTCCCAAGGCATACATTTCTAAAAGCCTTAAATAATCATAAAAAAAACCTCTTTTACCTCGTAAACTTACGGTATCAATGGAAAGAAAGCTAAATAAAAAATAAGTCATCCTAGACCTAAGTGACTTGTCATTTTTAGCTTCATCAAGCCACCAAGCGTATGTTCCCTCAATCAATTTTTGAGTAGAAAAACTTGGGTCTACAACCCCTAAGATAGGGTCGTTTTCTATCCAAGGATTCCCTGTTTCATAATTAATAGGCTGACTTAGTTTTTTTACATTTGGTTCCAACAGCTTTGCCACAGCTTGATCTACTGTATAAGCACTAAATTCTTCTAATCTAGATTTTGTCACACAATAAGTTGCTCTTTTCAAGAGATGCTTGGCTCTGGTTTTACCCAAAACCGAGGTTAGAGGCGTAAGTGAACTCATAATTTATATTAAAAACCAGTGAAAGATAATGAATTTTAAATCAATGAGATAAGTTTCATACAAACCTAAATAAAAAATAACACCAAAAGTGATTCACAGCTCTAATTGTAACTGAATATACTGCTTAACTGTTCTTGGTTCTTCATTATTTAGATTACTTAGAGAAATTCCTAGTAACCTAACAGATTCTTTCATCGTATCTTGATACAAAAGTTCTTTTACAACTGTAATGATATCTGTTGCCAAATGGATGTAACTCCCCATTGTTTTACTTCTTGTTGTTTGAGTAAAATCACTGTATTTTATTTTAAGAGTAACCGTTCTTCCTTTTACACTATTTTTCAACAACCTAATCTCTAATTCCTTAGCTAAAACTTCTAACTTCTTGATCATAAACACCTCAGAGGTTAAGTTTTCTAAATAGGTATGTTCCGTTCCTACTGATTTTCTTGTTCGTGAAGCTTGAACAGGACTATTATGAATCCCTCTAACTATTTCATAATAATGTTTTGCAGCACTTTTAAAATGAATTTCTAGGAACTCTAAACTTTTTTGCTTTAAATCTAATCCAGTAAAAATACCTAGTTGATACATTTTTTGGGTCGTAACTTTACCCACGCCATAAAATTTTCTTATTTGTAAGGTTTCTAAAAATGGGATTACCTCTTCAGGAGTAATTGTTTTTTGTCCGTTGGGTTTGTTGATGTCAGAGGCTATCTTAGCTACAAACTTATTGGGAGCAACCCCCGCAGAGGCGTATAAACCCGTCCTCTTTAAAATTTCTTTTCTTATTTCTTCGGCAATTAAAGTCGCCGATTGCATTCCTTTTTTATTGACCGTAACATCTAAATACGCTTCGTCTAATGACAATGGCTCCACTAAATCTGTATATTCATAGAATATTTTTCTTACTTGATTGGATATTTCCTTGTAACGATCAAAGTCTGGTTTCACAAAAATTAAATCAGGACACATTTTTTTTGCTAGAGCGCTTGCCATTGCTGATTTGACTCCAAATTTTCTTGCCTCATAGCTGGCTGCAGCAATAACACCTCTCGCCTCACTACCTCCTACCGCAACAGCTTGCCCCCTATGCTCAGGACAATCTAACTGAGCTACTGAAGCAAAAAAAGCATCCATGTCTACATGAATAATTTTACGAAGTACAATTTTAGCGAGTTCCAAGGGTTATTCACTTAANTATAGACAAAATTAAACAACTTAAAACTAAAAAGAGAGATCATATGTGAGAACTCTTTATTCGTTTTACTTGATATTCTANACCACTCCTTGAGCAATTACAGCATCAGCTACTTTAACAAAACCAGCAATATTTGCTCCTTTTACATAATTAACATAACCTCCATCTTCTTTTCCGTATTCTACGCAAGAAGCATGGATACTCCTCATGATTTCTTGAAGTTTTTCATCAACTTCTAAACGAGTCCATTTGTAACGTAAAGCATTTTGTGTCATTTCTAAACCCGAAGTAGCTACACCTCCGGCATTTGAGGCTTTTCCTGGCGCAAACAATACTTTGGCTTTTTGCAACACTTCAACTGCCTCTATACTACATGGCATATTTGCTCCCTCAGTGACACAAACACAACCATTTTTAACCAACTCACGAGCATCTTCTTCAAGCAGCTCATTCTGAGTTGCACATGGAAAAGCGATATCACATTGTTCTGACCATGGTGATTCCTCTGGATGAAATACTGCAGAAGGATATACTTTTACGTATGCTGAGATACGACCTCTTTTTATATTTTTTAACTCTTTAATAAAAGCTAATTTTTCTGTATCTAGTCCATCTTTATCGTAGATATAGCCAGAAGAGTCTGACATCGTAACCACTTTAGCTTTTAACTGAATACATTTTTCTGCCGCATAGATAGCGACATTCCCAGAACCTGAAATTAAAACTACTTTCTCATCTAACGTTTGGTCTTTTACTTTAAACATCGACTCGGTAAAATAAACTGCTCCNTACCCTGTTGCCTCTGGTCTAATTTGAGAACCTCCCCACGACAAACCTTTTCCTGTTAAAACTCCCGTAAATTCATTTCTTAATTTTTTATACATCCCAAACAAAAATCCAATTTCTCGTGCTCCAACACCAATATCACCCGCAGGGATGTCGGTGTAAGGTCCAATATGTCTAAATAATTCTGTCATAAAAGCGTGGCAAAAACGCATGATCTCATCATCCGATTTACCCTTTGGATCAAAATCTGAACCTCCCTTTCCACCACCCATAGGGAGTGTGGTCAAAGAGTTTTTAAACACTTGTTCAAAAGCCAAAAACTTTAAAACACTTTGATTAACTGTTGGATGAAATCTTAATCCCCCTTTGTAAGGACCAATAGCGGAATTCATTTGAACTCTATACCCCCTATTGATCTGGGTCTCTCCTGCATCATCTACCCAACAGACTCTAAAGGAAATCAACCGCTCTGGTTCAGCAATCCTTGATAATATTTTTTTTCCAGCATAGATTTTATGCTTGGAAATAAATGGCACTAATGTTTCTGCAACTTCTTGTACAGCTTGCAAAAATTCAACCTCGTGAGGATTACGCTTCTCTACTTGATCCATAAATGCTTTAACTTCTTGCTCCATATTGTTCAGGTTTTATGCTTAGTAAATTATAAATTAATCAGTATATCATTAGTCGTTGTTGAAATTACCACAACACTTTAACAAACTAAACAAGACCTGTAACTGTTTCTTTTTACAAACAGATATAAATCACTAATTTAGCTTTCTAGAAAAGGGTCATCTTAATTAGAAAAAAAAGCGTTTTTATAAATATACAAACAAAATTCATCAAACCATGAAAAAAATATTAGGCTTACTTTTAGTATTAGTCTTTATTTCTTGTAACAAAGACACTGTTTCAGACATCACCACAAATGATGACAACAGTCTCGAGGAAGAAAAAGAGGGAAATGATGGCAACGTAGACGATCGTAAAAATGATCCTACAGACAACACCGGTGACAACCAAGATAGCAATACGGTAGAGAACGCAGAAGAATCTAAGAAAGTTCGTTTCACCCGTGATCTTTTACCTATCATCAACGACAAATGCTCTGGGTGCCACACTGGGGGTTCAAAAACAAACTACACAGAATATATTTTTACTCAATTTAATGCAGATTTAATTCATGATCGAATCAATCGCAAACAAGGAACAAGAGGATTTATGCCTCAAAACGGCACAAAACTAGACACCACTGAGCTAGCATTGTTTGACCAATGGATTAAGCATGGAAAGTTGGAATAAAACTGCTTTTACCAGATATTGAAGAATCTAAAGAAAAACATGAACTCTTCATTTAGGTATAAAAATTCATCTGAAACAAAGAAACACAACAATAAAAAAGGTTCAAAACTATAATTTAATTATCTCAAAACTCTGAAATAGTTTTTTAAATTTGTAGTCTAAATTTCTGAATAACAAATATGTTAGACAAAGTCAAAGAATTAATTGGGGAAGTAAACGATTTCAGGGCTACCTCTAAAGAAGAACTCGAAGCATTTAGAATTAAATACATAGGAAAAAAAGGGGTTTTAAATGATCTTTTTGCTGAATTTAAAAACGTATCTAACGATCAGAAAAAAGAATTTGGTCAAGCACTAAATGCTTTTAAAAATGCTGCAGAGCTTAAAGTGAGTGAACTCAAAAATAATATTGAGGAAGCAAACTTAAACACAAGTCGCTTAAATGATTTAACGAGACCATCGGAACCGATGTCTTTAGGCTCTAGGCACCCTATATCCATAGTCAAAAATCAAATAATTGAAGTGTTTTCTAGAATTGGTTTTACTGTTTCTGAAGGACCCGAGATAGAAGATGATTGGCACAATTTTACAGCATTAAACTTACCTGAATATCATCCTGCTAGAGATATGCAAGACACGTTCTTTATTGAACAAAATCCAGATATTTTATTACGTACACACACTTCATCAGTACAAACGAGGTACATGGAGAACAACAAACCACCGATAAGAACATTATCTCCAGGTCGTGTTTTTAGAAATGAAGACATTTCTGCTCGTGCACATTGCATTTTCCATCAAGTAGAAGGTCTATACATAGATAAAGATGTTTCTTTTGCAGACTTAAAACAAACTCTTTTATACTTTACTAAGGAGATGTTTGGAAAATCTAAAATCCGATTACGCCCCTCTTACTTCCCCTTTACAGAGCCTAGTGCTGAAGTTGATATTTATTGGGGACTGGAAACCGAAACTGACTACAAAATAACCAAAGGAACGGGTTGGTTAGAAATTATGGGATGCGGAATGGTAGATCCTAATGTGTTAAAAAATGCGAATATAGACCCTGCTACATATTCAGGCTACGCATTTGGAATGGGTATTGAACGTATTGCCATGTTGTTGTATCAAATCCCTGATATTCGAATGTTTTACGAAAATGACATTCGATTCCTAGAACAATTTAAATCTGTTAACTAAAACATTACTTAAAAGAACCAAACACTAAAGTGTTGTTCTTTTCTTTTTAAACATACTTCATGAAAAAAGACATCGTCATCCCAGAAATTACAGACGTTTTTATGGCTATAGTCAAGGAGTATAATGAGGAATTTCAATGTGATGATTGGAATGCCTATTTGGTAAACGACCGTGATGAAGATTTGGAAATGGCTATTTTAGTGTCTAAAGGATATGATGAAGAGAAATGGATTGAAACTTCATTAATGAGAAAGACGATAGAAAAGTTACCCGCAAAATCTTTTGCCAAAGTAGAACTAGTCATGCCAGACCTTTTTAAATTGACAAACTTCTACAATACTACTTTTTTCATTGGCAAGAACATGTACGAAAAACGATTTGAATTTCCTAAAAACTCCCTTAAACAAGGCGCTTTGAGAGTCATAAAACAACTGGGAAATAAAGAAGGTATTGTCGCTAAATAAGTACTGCTTTTTAGTTTTTTAAATCTAAAAAAAATAGGAACTACTCTCTAAATTTGTCTTGTTGAAATTAACGAATTCAACTCCTTGCTTATACATCAACAAAGAATAGTGATGAAGTCACTCTTTATTGGCATTTGTTCNTAAATTGAAAAACTTGAAATTTTNTGACCACCTTAAAAAATAATTAGCAGAGAGGAATAAAAGGTCAATCTAAATGTTCTGACAATATCTTAAAATGTTTCTTTGGGCTTTTCCCCTCGTATACTACGCTATAAACGGCATCAATGATGGGTGTTTTAGCTCCATTGATCTGATTCATTTCGTAAGCTGGTTTTACTGCATAGTATCCTTCAGCCACCATTTTCATTTCCATCATCGCAGATTTAACCGTGTAGCCTTTACCGATCATGTTTCCAAACATACGATTTCTACTAAAAGTAGAGTATCCCGTAACCAATAAATCTCCCAAATAAGCAGAGTTGTTAATGTTACGTTTCATTTTATGTACCTTTTTGATGTAACGCTTCATTTCTCTTACTGCATTCGACATCAATACCGCTTGGTAATTATCACCATACCCTAGTCCGTGAGCAATACCTGCTGCTATTGCATAAATATTTTTTAACATTGCAGCGTACTCCGTCCCAATGATATCGTCTGAAGTTTTACAAAAAATATAATCCGACGTCAAACAATCCGATAGAATCTTTGCCTTTTTTTCATCTTGACAAGCAATCGTCAAATAAGACAAACGCTCCAAAGCGACTTCTTCTGCATGGCAAGGACCAGTGATAACTCCAATCTGATCATAAGGTATTTTGTAGATTTCGTGCAAATGCTCTCCAACGATCAATCCTGTCTCTGGAACAATTCCTTTGATAGCAGAAAACACGGTCTTGTCTTTTAAAGAAAGAGTTAACTTAGAGAGCTCAGCATTTAAAAAAGCTGAAGGGATGGCAAAAATAAGAACGTCTGCCTCACTAACCATGGCATTAAAATCATCTGACAAAACCAAATGCTTGTTATTAAACTCTATAGAGGTTAAATAATTTGGGTTGTGACTGTGTTCTTTAATATAATCTATAGCAGTAGTATTACGCATATACCAACCTACTTGATCAACATTTTCACATAACATTTTTACAATAGCTGTTGCCCAACTACCTCCTCCAAAAACCGCTACCTTTAAACTACTCAAAATAAATCTATGTTTGTAGCGTAAAAGTAATATTTCTACATGAATTTTATAGAAGAATTAAATATTAATCACAAACCAACCCAAGAGTTAACTTTATAAAAAAGCTCTAAAACCATTACTAATAAGAAGTTAACTCAATAAAAAAACCTATCACCCATAAAACAACAACTTATAAAATCAAATAGAGACAAATCCTCTTTAAAAATTTAATACTTTTACAGGTATCTTTTTACTTTAACACTTGATCAATGTCTGACTCCCTAAACATCACTCTTGTCCAATCAAATGTTGTATGGAGTAACCCCTCAAAAAATCTGGAGCACTACACAACAAAACTAAATAAAGTAAATACAGATTTGATTGTACTACCTGAGATGTTTGCAACTGGGTTTTGCACTACACCCTCTATAGTAGCAGAAACCATGGAAGGCCTTTCCGTATTGTGGATGATTGACATGGCGAAAAAACTAAATTGCGCCATTTGCGGATCGCTAAGCATTCAAGAAAACACCAAGTTTTATAATCGATTTATATTTGTAACCCCTCAAGGGATCAAAGCGACATACGACAAAAAGCATTTGTTTTCCTATGGAAAAGAAGATCAAATCTATAGCGCTGGAAAGACAAACTCTACAATCAATTACAAAGGCTGGAAAATAAAACCATTCATTTGTTACGATCTTCGTTTCCCTGTTTGGTCACGCAATACCGATGACTATGACTTGGCCTTATACGTTGCCAATTGGCCCGCCAAAAGATCGTTTGCTTGGAATCAATTATTAATTGCTAGAGCCATAGAAAACATGAGTTATGTTGTAGCAGTAAACAGAATAGGAAAAGACAACAATAATATAGACTATAAAGGAGATTCTAAAGTCATAAACGCTCTTGGAGAAACTTTAATAAATCTAAAAGGAGGAGAACATTTGAGTCAAATCAATATCAAGAAAAAACATATAAAAGAGACCAGATCAAAGTTTGGTTTTTTAAAGGATGGCGACTCCTTTAGGCTTAACAAGTAAACTTAGTATTCTATTTTAGACTTTATTTTTGCTTCAACTTCCGCAAAAAAATCTTCAAAAGAACCCTCCGAGACTTTTATAGGCTGATGGGTTTCAATGGTCATTTTTACTCCTATGTTCATTGGAAACTTTCCGTACTCCCATAATTTCCATGAATGGTTTATCGTCACAGGAATCACAACTGCATTGGGTGCAAACTTGGTTAAAACTTTCAAACCATTTTCAGAAAATCTCTTTGGTCGACCATTTCTACTTCTAGTTCCTTCAGGGAAAATAATTCCAGAACGATTGTGTTTTGTAATGTATTTGGCAAATTTTCTGATTTCAGATAATGACTGCCTTGCGTCTTTACGGTCAATCAAAGCAGAACCTCCATGTTTCAAATTGAAAGAAACACTTGGGATACCCTTTCCCAATTCTATTTTAGAGATGTATTTTGGATGCAAACCACTAAAAAACCATCCCAAAGGAGAAATTTCGTGTAAACTTTGATGATTAGCCACAATAATATGGGGTACATCAGAATCAAAAGTGTAAGGGTTTATAAACTTTACTTTGGTTCCCAAAATACGAAGCGAAACCGTTAGAGAAGCGTTCAACAAATCCACTGCTCTTTTATGAGCAGTATAACCCCCAAACTTTAAACTAACCCATTGAACTGGTTGAAAAAAAACAAGCAACAAACCGTAAATAAGATAAAACAATATCGAGAGTGGATATGCAAGTATCTTTTTTCCTAAAGGCATTTTTTTATGCTTCGCCATTTGTTAAAATTGGGTTTATTAAATCCACTGTGCCCAAGGAATTCTTGACAAAATCAACACGAATGCAATTCCGTAGAATATAGCAAAAGATTTAAATTTTGCTTGGTCCTCAGCTAACTTTTTATGACGAGACCAGCCTATTGTGATCAAAACAATGGCAACAATCATTGTCAAGGGATGCTCAACAGTCATCAATCTCAATTCAGCATCTTTCATTGCCTTTCCCATACCCACATTCTTTAGTGTTTGGTACCACGGAGAAATGTAATAGGTTACTAACCCTGTCAACAACTGAATATGCGTTAAAATCAAAGCAACTAGCCCTAATTTACGATCTCCGGCTTTGAACTTTTCTTCTCTCTTTAAACTCATCACTGCATTAAACACAACCATCGCAATGGCGATGATTACAAAAGCTGCTAAAATTGAATGTACTGTTTTCATTTATCTGGTTTTTGAATTCACAAATTTAAGTATTTAGATTTAGTATTTGGCATTTATTACGCTACAACTTTATCTTGGCTGTTTGAATACATTACAGAAACACAAGGAAACAAACGTGTGTCAAGAACAATTATTATAAAAACAATACTTCTCTAAAAATAGGATATATTTGTAGTATATCTAATTCCAATTGAGCACGATTAAATCTTTTATCAAAAACACATTTGTCTATGGATTGGCCGCTGTTTTACCTAAAGCGGTAAACGTTTTTTTGGTAGGCTTACACACCAAAACACTAGAGAATACTCAGCAATTTAATATAAATACAGAGTTTTATGTTTGGGCTGCTTATTTTAATGTGTTGCTAACCTTTGGAATGGAAACTACTTTCTTTAAATTTTTTAATTCTGAAAAAGAGAAAAACAAAGTACTTAGTACTTCATTCAGCGCTGTTGCATTAGTCGCTATGGCTCTTTTGATCCCTTTATTTTTGTCTGCAACCAAAATAGCTCCACTTTTAGGTTTTAAGGAAGTGCTACATTACAAGACACTCCTTGGGATTCTATTGTTTGATACCTTGACAGTGATTCCATTTGCCTACCTGAGAGTAAAAAACAAGTCGCTCAACTACGCTNTTTTTAGAGTATTCAATGTCTCTGTTTTTGCCAGCCTCAATGTTTTGTTTCTAATGATGCTCTCTGAAAAAGAAACAATCGATTACTTAGGATGGTTTCCAACCTCATCAAAAACAGGTTTTATATTTTTAGCCAACCTATTGGCTAGTGGAGTTACTTTTCTAATGGTCTTCCCTATGTTTTTAAAATTCAAACTTAAAATAGACCTCACTCTTTTGAGAAAAATGTTAAGCTATGGTTGGCCGATTTTAATCGCTGGGTTAGCTTACGTGACAAATGAAAATTTAGACAAACTTATTTTGCCTAGATTTTTAAACGACAGCATTGCAGGTGCATATGCTGGAGTGTACAAACTCGGAGTCTTCATGTCTATATACATTATGGCATTCAAACTGGGCGCAGAACCCTTTTTCTTTAATATTTCTAAAAAAGAAAACGCAAGAGCCTCCTATGCTCTTATCTTAAAATGGTTTACAATATTAGGTGCATTTATCGTACTTACTATTGTATCATATGTTGATTTTTTTGCAAACCTACTGCTAAAAAAACCTGAATACTTTGAAGCATTATCGATTGTCCCAATCATATTATTAGCAAACTTAATGCTAGGAATTTACAACAACTTATCTGTCTGGTACAAAAACACAAATCAAACCAAATACGGAATGTATTTTTCTGTTTTAGGTGGAATTTTAACCATCATAGGTCTGATTGTAGTGGTTCCTGTTTTTGGATATATGGGCGCAGCTTGGGTCACTTTCTGTGTCTATGGATGTATGATGATCATCTCGTATTACTATGGACAAAAGCATTATGAAACACCTTATGAAACAACTAAAATCATAGGCCTACTCCTCTTCGTAACCGGGCTCAGTTTTCTGTCCTTTTATTTGTTTAGAGGACAAGTCATAATCAATACCACTCTACTTTTATCTGTTCTAGTTATTGTTTTTCTAGCAGAACGAGATTTTATCAAACAAAGACTTTCAAAAAATAAATAAGACTTACTTTTGCCATAAATCGCATCTCATATGAAAATACAGGTCATCAATACATCAACACACCATTTACCAAAATACGAAACTCTCGGAGCTGCTGGTCTGGACTTAAAAGCAAATCTAAAAGAAAGTATTTTCTTAAAACCATTGGAACGCACTATTGTAAAAACCGGATTGTTTATTGCTTTACCTCACGGATATGAGGCACAAGTAAGGCCACGAAGTGGCTTGGCGGCAAAAAAAGGAATCACCGTTTTGAACTCCCCAGGAACTGTTGATGCAGATTATCGTGGAGAAATAGGTGTGATTCTAGTAAATCTTTCTAACGATGTTTTTGAAATTACTGATGGAGAACGCATTGCACAATTGGTCATTGCAAAACATGAACAAGCCACTTGGGTAGAAGTAGAACAATTAGACAGTACCCAAAGAGGCACTGGTGGCTTTGGGAGTACAGGAAAAAAATAACAAACATCTGCTATGAAAAATCAACTTAAAAATATACTGGAGCTCAATTTAGCTTTATTCATTATTGCAACTGCTGCCCCCTTTGGAAACTATATTTCATTACCTCCTGCACTAACCATTTGGTCTAGATGCTTGTTTGCTTTTGTTGCTATTTACGTCTATGTGAAATTCAAAAAGATCAGTTTAAAAATTGATCTTTCAAAAGAAGGCGGCCTGTTTTTTCTTTCCGCTTTTTTACAAGCCGGACACTGGATTACTTATTTTTATGCTTTACAATTGGCAGGAGTAGGATTAGGAATTATATCCTTGTTCACTTATCCTATCTTCACCACTTTACTGGAACCAACGATTCGTAAAACCACCTTTAATCCCAAACATTTGCTACTAGGATTATTAGTTTTAGTAGGACTTTATATCTTAACACCGGTGTTCAGTTTTGGAAACCAGACCAGTTTAGGAATCTTATTCGGAGTATCCTCTGCTATTTTTTATGCCGTTAGAAATATTTTAATGAAAAGTTTAGTCACAAATAACAATCCCACTAAATTAATGCTTTACCAAACGGGACTAATTGTTGTCATGCTAACTCCAATTTTTGCTTTCATAAATATTGAAACAGCAAGCTATACAGATCAACTTTATCATTTGCTCATTTTAGGCGTTTTTACTACTGCAATTGGACACACCTATTTGGTTCGTAATTTCAAAAACTTCTCAGCAACTAGTGTGTCATTACTGAGTTGTATTCAACCGCTGTATGGTACATTTTTAGGGTTTCTTTTTTTAGGTGAAATCCCTACCCTTTCAACAGTAATTGGAGGTGGAGTTATTATTTCTGCAGTAGTACTCGAAACATACATCAGTAAAAAAAACTAAAGTCTTCTGATTAATTTTCCAGGCAATACTTCAATCAATCCTTTCATTTCTAACTGGAAAATACAGTTCGAAATCTTGTATATTGGGAGCTCCATAATCCTAGCCATTTCATCAGAATACATTGAGTTCGTCGACAACAACTCATATATTTTTTTTTCATCACCTTCCAAATCTAGAAATAATTGAGGCTGTATTGTTCTAGAAGCGATACTCGTTTTAGATTTCTTCCAACCCAACTGCTCAATTAAATCTTCACCTGAAGTAATCATCGATGCTTTGTGGGTTTTGATCAAATGGTTACAGCCTTTACTATAAACATCTGAGGATCTTCCAGGCAAAGCAAATACTTCCTTATGATACGAATTTGCAAGATCTGCCGTAACCAAAGAACCGCCTTTCATTGCCGATTCAATAACTACTGTGGCTTCACTCAATCCTGCTACAATCCTATTTCTCCTTAAAAAATTACCTCTCAGAGGTTGCTCATCGTAGGGAAACTCTGATAAGAAACCACCACTTTCTTTCACCTGCTGGTAAAATCTTTTATGCTCACTGGGATAGATCATTCCATAGCCATGAGCCAAAACAGCTGCTGTAGGCACCTCGTGCTTCAAAGCTTCTAGATGTGAACAAATATCTACTCCATAAGCAAAACCGCTAACAATCAAAGGCTGATACGCTTTCAAAGAGATGATCAATTGTTCACAAAATCCTCGACCATAATTCGTCATATTTCTTGTTCCTACTATGCTTATGATTCTATCATAAGAGTTAACATCACAACTCCCATCTTGAAACAAAATCAAAGGAGCATCCATACTTTCTAACAAATACCTTGGGTAATTATCATCTTTGTAGTACAGGCACTTCAAACCTTTATCCTCTGCCAGTTTTAACTCTTTTTCCGCTTTTAGCAAAGATGCCTTCGAAAACAATTGACGAAACAACTTGGGATTTACCTCTTTTTCAATTCGATGGGTTTGGTGGGCGAAAAACAACTGTATGGCACTTCCATAAACGTCAATAAGTTTTCTTGCCGTAATGACTCCCACTCCTTTAGTTTCTTGCAAAGCAAGAGCATACATAAGCTCATTAAAATTCATATCCAATTTTATCAAGAAGGTACAAAAAAAATGTTTTAAAAAATTTAGGGTTCAAATCTTGAAACCTCTCATTTTTTTGATATTTTTGTTAGATGCAGTTATCTAAATACATTAGCGATTTACTATACAGGTACGAATGTGTGATTGTTCCTGACTTTGGAGGATTTGTGAGTAACAACATTTCCAGTCAAATAAATATCGAGAATCACCAGTTCAGCCCCCCCTCAAAAATCATTTCTTTTAATGTAAATCTTCAACAAAACGATGGTTTATTGATCAACCATATCGCTAAATCACTCAATATAACTTTTGACGACGCTGCAGAAAAAATCCAACATGTTGTAGAAAAATGGCAAATTCACTTACAAAAAGAGCCTTTGTTTCTTGATAAAATTGGACAATTAAACTTAGATGACGAACACCTGATCTTTGAACCTTTAAACAAAATCAATTACCTCACTAGCTCTTTTGGCTTAAGTGATGTGAGTGCTGACTATATCTTAAGATCTAAAAGCAAATCCTCAAATATTGAAAACAAAAAGCCTTATGGTAAATACATAGCTAGTGCTGGTATTGCCTTAGGAATTTTATTTGCTGGTAATCTTTATGTAAAACAAAAAATAAATCAGCAAGAAGTTTTAGCACAAAAGAAAGTAACCCATCAAATACAGCAAGCTTCTTTTAACATCTTAAAACCTTTACCCGCGGTTAGATTAACTGTTGAAAAAGAGGTCATCAAGGAGAAAAAAACTCTTCAATATCATATTGTAGCAGGAGCTTTTAAGATTGCCAAAAACGCAACCAGAAAAGTAACCCTTTTAAAAGCAAAAGGATTTGATGCAAAAATTATCGGTGTAAACAAATGGGGATTGACACAAGTTAGCTACGCTTCTTTTGATAACAAAATAGACGCAATCAATCACATGAATTACATCCGTAAAAACGATAACAAACACGCTTGGCTCTTCATTAATCAATAAATAATAAACCTTATCTTTAACCATAAGCTTTATGATTGATTTCTATGAAAACAAAAAAACCAACGGATTCTCTAGCCATAGCCACTGACATTATCCTGCCCAGTGACACCAATGCCTTACAAGGTCTTTTTGGTGGTGAGTTACTAGCTCGTATCGATAGAATTTGCTGTATTTCAGCACAAAGGCATGCCAACATGATCTGTGTAACGGTGGCAGTAAACAATGTCTCTTTCGAAAAAGTGATTCCTCTAGGTAGTATGATGACGATAGAAGCAAAAGTTTCTAGAGCATTTTCCTCGTCTATGGAAGTAATCGCTGATGTTTACCTTGAGGATAGAACTTCTGGTAAAAAAACAAAGGTAAATGAAGCTATTTATACGTTTGTTGCTGTTGATGAAAATGGAAAACCCCAAACAATTCCTATCCTAATTCCTGAAACCGATTTAGAAAAGAAACGACACAAAAATGCATTACACCGCAGACAATTAAGTTTAGTTGTCGCTGGAAAAATGAAAGCAAGAGAAGCGACCGAACTAAGGTCACTATTTGACCGCTAAGAACACCTGCTCAACGATTTGCAGCACCTATATTTTTGGATCACATTTTAGCCAACCAATAAATCGGATTTTGTTTTTTGGAATCTCTCCAAACTTGAAACTTTAACTCTGTATTTCCACTCACTTTATCAGTAAAAACAACTCCCAATGGCTGTTTCAAGTTAACTTTCTGTCCTTTAGCTACATACACCTTGTCTAAGTTGTTATATAGTGATATGTAATTTCCATGCTGTACATAAACAGCATAACGACCACTCACAGATTGAATTGCCAAAACAGTTCCTTTAAAAACAGCTCTAGCGTTGGCATTCTTTTTGGTTGCAATCCATATCCCTCTACTATCTATAGTATTATTTTTGTAAACTGGATGACGTATGACACCATAATTCCTTGTGACAACACCTTCTGAAACAGGCCAAGGTAGTTTACCTCTATTTTGTTCAAAACGATTTGCCAAAGCTCTTCCTTCTGGGGTTAGTGCAAAACCAGAAGGCTTAGCGTTTACATCAATTTTTGTCTTTTTGGCTTTAGTCCTTGCTCTTGATGCGGCAATTGCCTCTTTAATCACTCGTTCAATTTCTAAGTCTATCTTTCTTTCCTCTACTTGCTTCTTTTTAAGATCAGCTAAATATTGATTTTCTTTAGATTTAATTTGCTTCATCAAATCTAATTGATCTGCTTTCTCGAAAGCTAATTGATCTGCTTCTACTTTATTCTTCTTAGCCAGTGCTTCCTTCTTATTTCTTTGAACCTTCAAATCACTAGTAATCTCAGCTATTTTTTTTGTTTTAGCAACTATTGTGTCTCCTTGTTTTTTTCTAAAATCTGCATATTGTTGCATATAACGAAAACGCTTATATCCTTGATAGAAATTTTTAGAAGACAATAAAAACATCAACTTACTTTGTTCAGACTTACTTTTGTAAGATTTTAGGATCATTTGAGCATAATCTTCTTTTAAAAATTTTAATTCTTTTTCTAATTCACTTTTTAACTTTTCATTTTTGCTAATCTCATTTTTAAAAAAATTGGCCTCTGCAACAATCGCTTTTATTAGGTCCGATCTTACTTGGATCTTTTTGTTCAAATCACTCAAATAACCTAATATGTTTTCTTCTTTTTTTTGATTCTTAAACAACAGTTTGTTGACTCTTACAATTTCCTGTTGCAACTGATAGCGTCTCTTTTCCAATGCTTTTTGCTTAGCTGTTTGTGAAAATGAAATCGTAAACATCAAAGACAAAATACTAAAAATCAGAAGGGCTTTTCTACTCATCTTTTTTTATATTTCTTTTGGATTTACCACTATCTTTTGATCACATTCTTTAGGAACTTTGAAGGGAAAACTCAATTTTTCATTGAACTTAACTTCATTGTAACTGATCGTAATAATGGTTTCAATGTCTTTGTTTTTTGCCTTTATCGTAAACTCTTTTGGAAACACTATTCCATCAATATTTTGATAATTGTTATAGTAAGTAGCAAATGATTTTTTCTTGTGTTCGTGGGCTATTGACTGTGACTTGGTTTTAAAAGAAAAAGGATAAATAGCCACTTCAACAAAAAATTGATTGGCAATTTTGTCATAAAGAAAATAAGCGTTTTCTTTAGTCGTCATGTCATATTTTTTTTCATTTAAGTCCAAAATTACTTCTCCTAAGAGTAATTTTTCTATAACAGCATAGGAAACGTTGATACCCGTCAACTGCTTTATGAACTCAAATGAACCCTCAAAATAGGTCTTGTCAATTTTGTTGTAATAAGAAACTTGATCTTTTTCTATCAACATTTTTACTACTGGAATCCCAAAAAAATCTCCACTCACCCAAATTTTTTCTCCTTTAGATATTCTAAAATTAAGTCCTAATTTTTGTGAAGTACTACCAATTCTATAAGACATCTTCCCTTTAATCTTTAGGGAAGTAGATTCAGAATCTTGTATGTTTTTAGAAGCGTTTTCTTCTATCAGTTTTGAGTATTTGATTTTTGGAATTTCAATATTCAAATTCGTCTTTTTTTTAACACCACACGAAACCAAAAATAACAGTATCGAAACTGCTAACAACCTAAATTGCATATCACAAAAATTTGATGCAATATACAATTTATTCACATGAATCACAGTTTTATATCCCCTTTGGGATTGCGCTAATCAGTCTTTTAGTATATGTCTTTTGGGGAGATTTGTAAATTATATCTGCATCCCCTACTTCCTCTATTTTTCCTTTGTTCAAAACAATCAATTGATCAGACATGAATTTTACAATGGACAAATCATGTGAAATAAACAAATAAGTAAATTCAAATTCCTTTTTTAACTTATTAAGTAAATTCAATACTTGTGCCTGTACTGAAACATCCAAAGCCGAAACAGATTCATCGCATATAATAAGTTTTGGTTGCAAGGCTAAAGCTCTAGCAATTCCTATTCTCTGCCTTTGCCCGCCAGAAAATTCGTGAGGATACCTATCATAATGTTCCTTTTCTAGACCCACTTTTGCTAACAACTGATAAATATAATTTTTTCTCTCTTCATTGGTTTCTAAAATATCATGCCTAACCATAGGCTCTAGTATAGCTTCTCCTACTTTCATCATAGGATTTAATGAAGAGTATGGGTCTTGAAAAATCAGTTGAATGGCCTGTCTATATTTTTTTCTCTCTCTTGAAGACAAGGAAAGTAAATTGACTCCATCATACCAAATTTCTCCACTTGTAGCTTTTTCTAGGTTCAAAATTGTTCTTCCAATGGTAGACTTTCCACTTCCTGATTCTCCTACCAAACCAACAGTCTCTCCTTGATACACCCTAAAAGAAACATTATCGACTGCTTTGACTACATTGCCTTTTGAAAACCAACTGTTTTTTGAAAAGTAATACGTCTTGAGGTTTTTTACCTCTAATAAAGGTTGTTGACTGTATATTTTTTGATGATATAAATTTCTTTCCTCCGGTGTGTACTGCTCTTCAAAAAAATCATCTTCTAGATAACTTGTTACCGATGGCAGTTCTTTCAATCTTATATTCATCTTTGGCCTAGCATTAATCAAGGCTTTGGTGTAAATTTCTTGTGGATTCAAAAAAACTTGATGTACACTTCCCTGCTCAACTATCTTTCCCTTTTGCATAACAACTATGTGATGTGCAATTTCAGTAATCAAAGCTAAATCATGGGTAATGAAGAGGATACTCATCCCTGTTTCTTGCTGAAGTGCTTTTAACAACAAAACAATTTCCTTTTGAACCCCTACATCTAAAGCCGTTGTTGGTTCATCCGCAATCAAAAGTTTAGGCTTACAAGCTATTGCCATCGCAATCATTATACGTTGTTTCTGCCCACCAGATAATTCATGAGGGTATTGACTCATCATTTTTTTTGGCCTTGGTAATTTCACTTTTTGAAACAAGCTCAAGACCTCATCTTCAATCTCTTTTTTTGAAAGTGATGTATGCAACGCTAACACCTCTGCCACTTGTTCTCCACAAGTCAAACTTGGATTTAAAGAAGTCATGGGTTCTTGAAAAATCATACTCATTTCATTCCCTATGATTTTTCTAAATTCTCTTGGAGCAATCTCAATTAATGAAAGGCCATTGTACAAAATACTTCCTGTCACTTTGGTGATATTCGTGGGCAACAAACCCATAATGGCCATCGAGGTAACAGACTTACCACTTCCAGACTCCCCAACAACCCCTACAATCTGATTGGGCAACACCTCAAAACCAATCTCAGAGACTACTTTATTGGTCTTGTCTTGGTTATTGAAAGAAATACTTAAATTTTTTATACTAATTAATGAATCCATAATTTGAACGGAGAATAGAAGTTAAATTTAACAAAACTATATGGATGAAGTCTCCAATTATATGTTAAAATTATAGGCTCCAAACCTGATGTAATTTTTCCAACTCTTCAAACTTATGAATTACGGTTCTGATGCCTTCCTTTTCGTTGATTCATCAACTAAGCCTCTTCAAATTCAATGTCTATTTATTATATTTCTCTATATTTGAGAAATCCTAGAATCAATTGAGATGTACAACCGTAGAATATATATTTTTCTCTTTGGCATACTTTCTGTCTTCTATTTTTTTTGCATGACCACGGTTTCTCCAAAAGAAAACAGGGCTCTAATGCCAAAAAAACACTTAACACACACAACAAAAAAAACAATCAAGAAAGATAAGGCGGCTACTAAAACCTATCGCTACAGGAAATACAACCATGTCACCAAACTATACAAACGTGTTGCCTTACCGATTACCAAAATTTGTGTAAAATACAAGGTGCCACCTGGGGCAGTTTTGAGTATAATTGCCTTGGAATCAGGTTGGGAAAAGGGTTATATTGGTCAAATTACTGGAAATTATCTGAGCTTAAACGCTGTAGGAAACGACCCTGAACTTCCAGCCTTACGAATGCCTAAAAATCGCGCTACCAATGCAATTATATTAGATAAAAAAAAACTAATGAAAACTTCCAAATCCAATATCATCTGGGAAGACAGGCCTCCTTCATTAAAAAAAGATTACAGACCAGATAGTATAGCTGGCACAACAAGACATTTAGATTTTTTCATCAATCATCCTGATGAGATGACCAAAGCAAACCTTAAAAATGTAAAAGATTTTGTGAGCCGATTTATTTCCTATACTAGTAAAATTAAAGCTTACCGTGAAGCAAGGTCTTTACTAGACCAGCAAATAGGAAAGAAAGGAATCGATATTTTATTCGACCCCCAACTAAATAAAAAATTTATCTACACCATTGGTGGAAAGCCAAACTCTTATAACTTTAGAGAAACTTGGCCAAAAAAAGTGATGAGCATCTCAAAAAACACAGGAATAAACAATCTTTGTAGAGAGTTATATCTTGAAGAAAAAACATTTAAAGAAGCTTGGTAACTTGAAAACACCCAACTTGATCTTTTTTAATAGAGCTTCTAATCTCTATCTACAAAGAAGTCCAGTATACCAATTAAATCCATTACTTTTGCTCAAAATATTTTGGCGTGAATTATCTATCTATAGAAAACGTTTCTAAAGCCTTTGGAGAACGTGTATTGTTTGAAAACTTATCTTTTGGAATCAACAAAGACCAAAAAATTGCATTTGTAGCTAAAAATGGTACCGGAAAAACCCGCTTATTAGAGATTATTGCAGGAAACGATATCCCAGACACTGGACAAGTGATCACCCGTAAAGACCTTCATGTCTCCTATCTTTCTCAAGAAGATAATTTTGATGAGAATCAGACAATAGAAGACGTGATTTTTACTTCAGACAGTAAAGTGCTAAAAATTGTTCAAGAATATGAAAAAGCATTAGAAAATCCTGATGATGCTGACAGATACCAGTTGGCATTTGATATGATGGATCAATACAACGCATGGGATTTTGAGACTCAATACAAGCAAATATTGAGCAAATTAAAACTAGACAATTTACAACTAAAAGTAAAAGGACTTTCGGGAGGGCAACGAAAACGATTGGCCTTGGCAACAGTCCTGATCAGCAAACCAGATGTTTTGATTTTAGATGAACCCACAAATCATCTAGACTTAGAAATGATTGAATGGTTAGAAGACTTCTTTGCAAAAGAAAAAATTACCTTATTCATGGTTACTCACGACCGTTACTTTCTTGAACGAGTATGCAACGAGATTATAGAAATGGATAACGGCCAATTGTATAGTTACAAGGGGAATTACTCTTACTATTTGGAGAAAAAAGAAGAGCGTATCGCTTTAGAACAAACGGTTCAAGCAAAAGCAAAAAACTTATTCAAAAAAGAATTAGACTGGATGCGAAGACAGCCTAAAGCTCGAACCACTAAATCTAAATCTAGACAAGATGATTTCTACATCATCAAGGAAAAAGCAAGAGCAAGACGAGCAGAACACAAGGTCCAACTAGAAATTAACATGGAACGCTTAGGGAATAAAATTGTGGAATTTCACAAAGTTTCTAAAGCTTGGGATAATATGACGATGCTTGACCAATTTGAATATAACTTTAACCGTGGAGAACGTATTGGTATTATTGGAAAAAATGGTACCGGTAAATCTTCTTTCTTAAATGTGTTGACGGGAAACACTCCTGTTGATGCAGGAAAAGTCGTGGTGGGAGAAACCATTAAATTTGGATACTATCACCAATCTGGAATTAAAATCAAAGAGGGTCAAAAAGTAATTGAAGTTATTAAAGAGTTTGGGGAATTTATTCCGCTAGCCAAAGGACACAAAATATCTGCGAGTCAATTGCTGGAACGTTTCTTATTTGATAAAAAGAAACAATATGATTTTGTTGAAAAACTAAGTGGTGGAGAACGTAAACGTTTGTACTTATGTACTGTTTTAATTCAAAATCCAAATTTCTTAATTTTAGATGAGCCTACTAATGATCTAGATATTGTTACCCTAAATGTTTTAGAAACCTTTATGCTAGATTATCCTGGAAACTTGGTAGTTGTATCCCACGACCGCTACTTTATGGATAAAATTGTAGATTCTTTATTTGTTTTTAGAGGCGAAGGAGTCATCGAAAACTTCCCAGGAAACTACTCAGACTTTAGAGCGTATGAAAATTCAGATCATACTGTCGTGCCAGAGATCGTTCCTACTAAAATAGAAGCCATTAAAGAAAAGAAAAAATCACCTGCTAAACTTAGCTATTTAGAAAACAAAGAATACATCAACCTCGAAAGCGACATTTCAAAATTAAACCGTAAGAAAGAAACGATTGAAACTGAATTCTCAGAAGGCAAAATCGAAGGTGAAGATATTGATAAAAAATCAAATGAACTTCAGAAAATTATTGATGATATTGAATTCAAAGAGTTGCGTTGGTTCGAATTGAGTGAAAAACTGGAGGAATAAACAGCTCAACAATCACAAAAAATCCCTAACGAACTTCGTTAGGGATTTTCAATTTTATAAAGTGTGTAGCAAGCGTTCTAGCTTATATCTATTACTTCTTGTATTTGGGGAGCGTGTTTCTTTATTGTAGCCTCTACTCCATTTTTTAGAGTCATTTGATTGACATTACAACCTACACAAGCGCCTTCTAACTTAACGGTTACGATATTTTCTTCTATAGAAACCAAAGAGATATTTCCACCATCCGATTCTAAAAAAGGGCGTATTTCATCCAATGCAATTTCTACATTTTTTTGTAACTCTTCTCTACTCATTTTTCTAAATAGGTTTTACTTTGTTAAAAGTAACATTATTTTTTGGTTGAACAACCACTCATCGTTGTGATTTTTACCGCTTCAGTAGGGGGCAAATCTGTATTCCTCTTCACCAGCTCACCTGCCATATTTTTTGTGATTTCTTTAAATGCTGATTCTTGTGGTGTCCCTTCTTGTAAAGCAACAGGATGACCAAAATCACCTGCTTCCCTAATACTTTGTACCAATGGCACTTCACCTAAGAAAGCCGTTTCTAAATCCTCTGCCAAATGTTTTGCTCCATCTTGACCAAAGATATAATATTTATTTTCTGGCAATTCCGCAGGAGTAAAGTAACTCATGTTCTCTATAATTCCCAATACAGGAACGTTAATGTTTTTCTGTTGGAACATCGCAACTCCTTTTTTAGCATCAGCCAATGCAATGTTTTGTGGAGTACTCACCACTACAGCTCCTGTTATGGGTAAAGCCTGTACAATAGACAAATGTATGTCTCCTGTCCCGGGTGGTAAATCAATTAATAAAAAATCTAAGGTTCCCCAATCTGCATCAAAAATCATTTGGTTTAATGCCTTAGAAGCCATCGGTCCTCTCCAAATAACTGCTTCATTTGGATTGGTAAAAAAACCTAACGACAATAACTTCACTCCATAATTTTCAATAGGTTTCATTTTAGAACGCCCCTCAACATTTATAGAAATAGGTTTGGCCTTGGCAACATCAAACATAATATGCATGGAAGGACCATAGACATCGGCATCCAACACCCCTACCTTAAAACCCATTTTTTGTAAAGAGACCGCCATGTTTGCAGTCACTGTAGATTTCCCTACTCCTCCTTTTCCAGAGGCTACTGCTATTATATTTTGAATCCCTGGAATTTTATCTCCTTTGATCTGATTAGGATTTTCTTTAGGTTCAACTTTCTTGGTTGCAACAGATAAATTGACTTTTACCTTCGCCGAAGAGAACTGAGCGACAATAGCTTTTTCAATTTCTGTTTCTGTTTTCTTTTTTGCCTGTAACGTTGGATTGCTAATTTGCACATCAATCACTACCTCTTCACCAAAAACATTGATATTGATCACGTTTTTGTTCTCAACCAAACTCTTACCCTCGCCAGGAGCCGTTATGGTTTCTAAAATCGATTGTATTGAGGACTTTGTAATACTCATCATAGTGTATTTAAATTTACCAGCAAAGATAAGCTATTCACTAATAATGTGTTCTATAGAGTTCTTATACTCTTGTTTAAATTAAAATTTTACACAGATTGTGTTTTCAAGTCACAAGACTTTACAAGGATCCCAGAATATTTTATCAAAATCTTGGACTTGATTGTCTTTTACCACAATCCCTTCGCTCTCTAAAAGTTGTTGCATCAAATTAGAACCTTCAAAATGGTGTTTACCACTGAGTAATCCTTTTCTATTCACAACCCTATGTGCAGGAATAGTAAGATCTCCGTGCGAAGCATTCATCGCATAGCCTACTATTCTGGCAGATTTAGCTGAGCCTAAATAAACCGCAATAGCGCCGTATGAAGTAACTCTTCCGATAGGTATTTGTCTCGCAACAGTAAATACTTTTTGAAAAAAATCTTGTGATTTAGACTCCAATCTCTATTTTTGATTTGTGTTATGATTACTCAAATTTAAAAAATGAAATACAAATTCTTAGTATTTAGCCTATTATTGTTTTCCATTCCCTTATCTGCACAAAAGCTAGACAAAGCGAAAGAGGGTTTGAAAGAAAATATAACGGCTCCAAAGACTAGCAGTGAAAAAAATATTCAAAACGAAAAGAACTTTTCTTTTGGAGACTATATGGCTTATGAGTTATTGATCAGACCTCTCGTCTGGATTACTACAAAGGTTACCTATGGCATTTTTGTTGAAAGCTTTTTTGAGCAAAATACAAAACATTCCAAAATGAAGCTCACTCCACACCCATATGCTAACAAAATGAGAGGTGATTACACCATTGACACCAATGGATTTGTCGCAAACAGAGTTGATCTTTCAAATGTTGTATTGACAGACATGAATCACACTTATGGGAATAATTTGAATGTTAAATTTAGATTTTTAGAACGCACAAACATTGAATACAACCAGTTGTATTTACTAGAATCTGATAATGACATCCGTAGCCAATTTTTTATGCACGATCTCACCGTTAATTACTATCGTATCAGAACAAAAAAAATATGCTTAAACTACGGTCTAGGGGCTAGTTATGTTCACTCTCAGGTAAACAAAGCTTATTTTACTTACAATACGGGTGTAAGTTATTTCCTCTCCGTTCCGCTTAGTCTTGGTTTAGAATACAAAAAAACTCCTTTTTATGACAATGGGATAACACAGACAAAAATAAACTTTAACTACCATGTAAGACAGTATGCAATGGAAGCGGGTTATCGATTTTATCAAATTGGAAACGTCAGCTATAAAATGGTAGCCCTAGGAGCAAAAGTATACTTGTAACAAACCAGTTAAACAATGTTTTTTTAGAATTGTATCTTAAACTTGATATAGGTAATTGCCTTGCCATTTTCTAAATATTGACCCTCGTAATAAGTTTGTATTTGTGTGACTTCTTCGGGAGCTCCTTCTTGCCTATACACATCATGATTGGCATATAAAACATCATGACCTTGTCCATGTAACAAACCAAGCGTATAACCATGCATAAACTCACTGTCTGTTTTTAAATGCATAACTCCTTTAGTGTTCAACACCTTGTGATATCTCTTCAGGAACGCATCACCGGTCATACGGTGTTTGGTCCTTTTATATTTGATTTGGGGGTCAGGGAAAGTTATCCAAATTTCACTAACTTCATTTTCAGCAAATATAAAATCTACCAATTCGATTTGAGTTCGAATAAAAGCTACGTTGGGAAGTTGTTCTTCAACTGCTGTCTTTGCGCCTCTCCAAAAACGAGCCCCTTTTATATCAATTCCAATATAATTGACCTCAGGGTTCCTTTTTGCTAAGGCAACTGTATACTCTCCTTTTCCACAACCTAACTCCAAAACAATGGGATGGTTGTTTCCAAAGAATTCATTCCACTTTCCTTGATGTTTAAATCCAGAAATAACCTCTTCTCTAGTTGGCTGTATAACGTTTAAAAAAGTTTCATTTTCATGAAAACGTTTTAACTTATTTTTACTTCCCAATCTAGCTACTTATTTTGAAGAATCTTCTGTATTTGTATCTTTAAACCTCTTAGACTCTTTCATCCAGTAAGCAAAATACACCAAAACAACAATTACAAAAACAAAGTTGATAAGGTTAGACCCCCACCAAGATTCGCTAAAACGTAATGCTTTAAAAGGTAAAAACAATCCTTTGGTGAATAAATCATCTATGGCGTGAAATATATTTAATGCTATCATAATAATATTTTTTAACACTACAAAAGTAATAAAAGTTATCATTACTCAATTGATTTAAAAGGTATTTTACAATTAATTTCTACCTTTTTCATTTGGATATAATGAGGGCAAAGCATCACTTTGCCAAAACTCCTTTGTATCCACATCCATAAGCGTTAACGGATTTGTAAATGCTGCTCCTGTATCAATATTCCATACATTAGCCGCTTGAAAAGGTGTATCCATATCGATCTTGGACAATGCGGTATGTCCAATGAATATTTCCTTATAAAGTTTCAACCTCTTAGGGTAATAACTGTCGTTTAAAGGTAAATTTCTGGCTGCCAAAGCTGTTTCCCATAAAGATCTATCCCAATATAACATTTTAGAAAAATGCTCTTCTCCAACACCTCTTACATTAGTAAAACCAGCATGAACAAACAACCTGTTTTCACTATCCAAATAATAATTCTCTAGATTTTCTAAAAAGTTGATGTGTATTTTAATAAAATTGTAAGGTCGATTGCGATACGAATCTATAGTTGCTTGACCGCCATGCAACAACCAGTTTGGATTGTCTTTAGACTTTGTCAACCAGTTTAAAAACAAACCATCATGATTTCCTCGTAAAAAAACACAGCGATGAGAAGACTTCAAGGAGATCAACTTATTGATGACCTCGAAAGACTGTCCCCAACCATCTACGTAATCTCCTAAAAAAACAATGAGATCGTCTGTGGTAACTTTTGCCCTCTCTAACACTTGATCCAAAGCCTTTAATCCTCCGTGAATATCTCCTACTACCAACGTCCTAGACATACTTTTCTTTTTGATTTAATTGTAAAAATAGGAAAACTCTAAAAACAAAAACCCCAATTCATAAAATGAATAGGGGTTTTTGTAGATTTTAACTCCGCTAACGCTTCGTTTAATTGTTCAATGCCTCCGCAGTATTCCGAATTTAACTCCGCTAACGCTTCGTTTAATTGTTCAATGCCTCCGCACCACCAACAATTTCTAAAATTTCTCCAGTGATGGCTGCTTGACGTGCTTTGTTATAAGACAAAAGTAAGTCATCTCTAAGATCTTTAGCGTTATCAGTAGCTTTGTGCATCGCAGTCATACGTGCTCCATGCTCTGCAGCAAAAGAATCTCTGATGGCTTTATAAAGTTGAGTCTTTAAAGATTTAGGGATCAAAGCTTCTACTATTTCTTCTTTTACAGGCTCGTAGATATAATCCGAACTACTTGCTCCGTCTGACTCTATCGGCTCAATAGGTAAAAACTGTTCTAAGGTAGGAATTTGAGTAGCTGCGTTTTTAAACACGTTATAAATCACTTCGATTCTATCAAATTGCTGACCGACAAACATCTCCATCAACTCTTCCGCTATGACAGTAACATTATCAAAAGTTAAATCATCATAAATGGTCGTGTTATTGGTCGCGATATCAAAACGCTTTGATAAAATATCATTTGCCTTTTTTCCAACAGTGTATAGGGTAACCTCTTTTCCTTGATATTTCTCACTAATCACTCGTTCTGTCTTCTTGACTATTGAAGAGTTAAAACCTCCACATAAACCTCTGTTAGAAGAAACAACAACTAATAAAACTTTAGAAACCTCTCTTTGTTCAGCATAAACGCCTCCAGATTCAGCATCTAAAGTAGCACTTAAATTCTGTAACAACTCCGTCAATTTGTTGGCATATGGACGCATGGCAGTAATCGCATCCTGTGCTTTTTTCAACTTTGCAGCAGATACCATTTTCATTGCGCTCGTAATTTTCATTGTTGAGCCAATTGAGGTAATCCTGTTTCTTATTTCTTTTAAGTTTGCCATGTTATTATGATCATTGGTACAAGACACAAAGTATAGTGATTACAACACTATACTTTGTACTTAATGCTATATTTTTAATACTTTGAAGATACTTCAGCAGCTACAGCTTCTAAAACATCTAAAGAAGATTGTTCTAATTTACCAGATTTTAAAGAATCCATTACGTCTCTGTGCTTGGTATTTAAAAACTGAATATAATCTGCTTCAAATTCTTTTACTTTTTGAACAGGAACATTTTTTAATAAATTCTTAGTTCCAGCGTAAATGACAGCAATTTGATCTTCTACCGTGTAAGGGTCATTTTGTGCTTGCTTCAAGATTTCAACATTTCGCTGACCTTTTTCTATAACCGCTAATGTTGCTGAGTCTAAGTCTGAACCAAACTTTGCAAAAGCTTCCAATTCACGATACTGAGCTTGATCTAACTTTAAAGTACCTGATACTTTTTTCATAGACTTGATCTGAGCATTACCTCCTACACGTGATACTGAAATACCAACGTTAATTGCAGGACGAACTCCTGAATTAAATAAATCTCCATCTAAGAAAATTTGACCATCCGTAATAGAAATTACGTTTGTTGGAATATAAGCAGATACATCTCCCGCTTGAGTTTCGATAATTGGTAAGGCAGTTAAAGATCCTCCTCCTTTTATCTTTCCTACCAATGATGGTGGTACATCATTCATTTTGGAAGCAATTTCATCGTTGTTAATTACTTTTGCTGCACGCTCTAACAATCTAGAGTGCAAGAAGAAAACATCCCCTGGATATGCCTCTCGTCCTGGTGGCCTTCTTAATAATAAAGACACCTCACGGTAAGCAACTGCTTGTTTAGATAAATCATCAAAAACAATCAAAGCAGGTCTACCTGTATCTCTAAAATATTCTCCAATCGCAGCACCTGCAAATGGAGCATATACCTGCATTGGTGCAGGTTCAGAAGCGTTTGCTGCTACAACAGTTGTGTAGGCCAATGCTCCTTTTTCTTCTAATAAGTTTACAATCAATGCAACTGTCGAAGCTTTCTGCCCGATGGCTACATAAATACAATACACAGGCTCCCCTGCGTCATAAAATTCTTTTTGATTCAGAATGGTGTCAATAGCAACAGTAGACTTACCCGTTTGACGGTCACCAATAATCAACTCACGCTGTCCACGCCCTACAGGAATCATGGCATCAACTGATTTTATACCCGTTTGTAAAGGTTCAGTTACAGGCTCACGGAAAATAACCCCTGGTGCTTTACGCTCTAAAGGCATCTCAAAAGTCTCTCCAGCAATAGGACCTTTTCCATCAATTGGATTTCCTAAGGTATCTACAACACGTCCTACAATTCCTTCACCAACATTGATAGAAGCAATTCTTTCTGTTCTTTTTACAGTAGAACCCTCTTGAACTTCTGAAGAAGGACCTAACAATACAACACCTGCATTATCTTCTTCCAAGTTCAATACAATTCCTTGTAAACCTGATTCAAATTCCACTAATTCTCCATACTGCACATTCGCTAATCCGTATACACGTGCAATACCATCTCCAATTTGTAATACAGTACCAACTTCGTTTAAAGAACCGTTTGATTCAAAACTTGTTAGCTGCTCTTTTAAAATTGCTGATACTTCAGCTGGGTTTATTGCTGCCATCTTATTTTATATTATTTGATGTAATTTTAATTTTTTGATATGAATTGACTGTTGTCAAAACTTCTTTCTAATGAGGTTAAACTTCTTGAAACACTTGCATCATACTGGATATCTCCAATACGCAAAACGAACCCTCCAATAATCTCTGGGTCGATTATGTTTTCTATAGCTGAAGCATTACCCGTCAACTCTTTGATTTTATCAATCACTTTAGCTTCTAAAGCAGGAGTCAATGGAACTGCTGTGGTTACTCTTGCCACCTTTAGTGATTTCAAATGATTGTATATCGTCTGGTAACTGGTTGCAACTAACGGTAAAATGTTCAATCTTTTCTTTTCCCCTAAAAGCTTTATCAATCCTAAGGAATGGCTATTGATTTGCTTTCCAAAAACAACTTCTAAAGCATTTACTTTTTCTGAAGTTTTGATGATCGGACTTTTTAGCATGATCTCTAGGTCTTGACTTTCGGCAATAGTAGCAGCAATGAATTGCATATCTGCATTTACTTCATCTTCACTTTTATTGTCTTCTGCAAGATTTAAGACTGCTTTGGCATATCGCAATGCTGCTCTTGTACTCATGCGTTATAATTAATTTAAAGTAACTTCGTTCAATGATTTCTCAACCAAGGCCAATTGACTTTCTTCTGAGGCCAATTCACTTTTGATTACTTTTTTTGCAATATCAATAGAAATCCCTGCAACTTGGTTTTTCAACTCAGCTAAAGCAGATTTCTTCTCTAATTGTATCGCTGCTTTGGCATTTGCAATCATAGCTTCTGCTTCTGCGCTTGCTTCTCCTTTTGCTTCCGAAACTATTTTTTCTTTGATGTCACGAGCTTCTTTTAAAATCACATCTCTTTCTAATCTCGCTTCTTTCAATATTCTTTCGTTGTCCGCATTTAATGCTTCTAATTCTTTTTTTGCAAGCTCTGCTGATTTTAAAGCATTCGAAATCCCTTCTTCTCTAGAATTCAAAGCGTCTAGAATTGGTTTCCAAGCAAATTTGCGCATTAAGATGATCAATACGACAAAGATAATAGAGACCCAAATAAATAGACCAAATGAAAAATCGTTAATTAACTTATCCATTTATGATTGTTTTGTATGTTGTTTTGTTTTGCTACTTAATGTTAAATACTATCTGTAACCAACCGTTACAGATAGTATTTGCTTTTTTGGAAGGGAATTATTTCCCTAAGATTAATGCACCAAAAGCCAAACCTTCTAATAAGGCTCCGATGATAATCATTGCTGTTTGAATTTTGTTAGCCGCTTCTGGTTGTCTAGCGATAGCGTCCATTGCTGAACCCCCAATTTTACCTAAACCTAAACCTGCACCGATAACGATTAAACCTGCTCCTACTAATCCTGGAATTGTTGTCATAATAATGATCTATAAATAATTAAACAAAAAAATTCTTAATGATGGTCGTGTTCTTCAACAGACATTCCTATGAACAATGATGATAACATTGTAAAAATGTATGCTTGCAAAAACGCAACTAATAACTCAATAACATTGATAAATAAAGTTAAAAACAAGGATACTCCTATGCTTCCCCCTGTACCCAACGTTTCTTTACCAATATAAATAACCGCTAATATACCCATTACAACTGTGTGACCAGCAGTAATATTGGCAAATAAACGAATCAATAATGAAAAGGGTTTGGTAAACATCCCTAACACTTCAATTGGAGCCAATACTATTTTCATAGGAACTGGTACACCAGGCATCCAAAAAATATGCTTCCAATAATCTTTGTTTCCACTAAACTGTACAATAATAAAAGTGAACAACGCCAAACAAATAGTTACAGCAATATTCCCTGTTACATTAATTCCTAGTGGAGTTAATCCTAATAAATTCGTAATCCAAATAAAGAAAAACACAGTCAACAAGAACCCCATAAACTTACGGTATTTCTTTTCTCCAATGTTTGGCCTTGCAATCTCATCTCTTACAAAAATTACAAGAGGCTCTAATACTCTTGCAAATCCCGTTGGGATAGGTCCATTGCTATATCCTTTTGCCAATGACCTAAACAATACAAACATCAGTAATGAAATCGCTAAGATTGAAAATACATTTTTTGTAATAGACAGATCTAAAGGTTTCGCATTTGTTGGATGGTGATGTTCATCATAAGAAATAGTTCCTTGTGCATCTGTCTTGTATATTTTCCCGTGATATAATTTATAATGTTGTCCATTTTTTTCTACTAGCGCCTCACCATGATGAAACTCTGAAGACATGAAAAATTGCAATCCATTGTCTACTAAGATGACAGGCAGTGGAAATCCATAATGGTGTCCTGCTGCTTCATCTGAAAAGAAAATAAAATCATGTGAATCTCCTAGGTGATGATCGATGTAGGCTGCTACTTCGTCTTTGGTGTTCACTCCGTCATTTAAAGATTTAGTCTCTGCATGCGAATGAGCCTCGTGACTGTGATCGTTGTGCTCTAAATGAGACGATCCATGATGAGCTCCTGTGGGATGCTGATCTTGATTAGCATTCATGGTAAAAGACGACACTAACGCTAGCATTAACACCGCTAAAACTTTCAGATTCAATTTTAATATCATTCTCTCGTGACTATTGATTGTTTTCAAAATTTGTGCAAATGTAAACAATAATTTAAAAAAAACTATTAGTTTTTATTACTGAATTACCTAAAATCCAAAATCTTTAGTTTTCATTAAACACTTTTACCAAATCGTTAATCTTCAGCAACTTTACGATAAATATTTGCTCGAGAATTAAATTCAATCCAAAAGGAATGAAAAAAGCCAACGCATCAATCTTCAAAACATCTCCTGTTGGGCTGGTAGGATTCAGCAAAAAAAACAAGAGAATCATTTTGACAATGCTCAGTCCTAAAAAAACAAAACCGATCTGACTTTCGTACTTTTTCTTCAATACTAAAATAGTGGTACACATCCCCAAAGACGCAATTGCATTTACAACATAAGACGCAGGGACACTAACTACTGGTAGCACTTCTACCTCAAAAGCAGGAACAACAAAAAGATCATGTAAAATAGAGAAGATAAAATTTAGCAACACCAAAACTGTGATGCCTGGTAAGTGACGTTTGACCATTAAAATTATTCGTTATTAAGTTTATTCAATTGTTTCATTAACATCAAAACAAACACTACTAAAGACAAAATGATCAAAAGCAGCGTGATCCATGGTTTCTCAAAGGAAAACTTTTTGTCAAAGTAAGCTCCAGCTAGGGAGGCGAGATACATCATAACCCCCAGATGAACCCCTAATCCTGAAAATTTAAGAAACTTCAGATATGGATTGGACGGTTTCTTCTGATTTTTCAATAGTGGTGTTTTTTAGTTCTTTAATCGTGCTTAACATTTTACAATTGGCATTAAAAATAGCGCCAGGCTGAACCGTTAAACTTTCCATATATATTTCTCCCATCACATTTGCAGTTGGTTTCAAACACAATGAATTTTTAACCTCTAAGTGTCCATCAAAAAAACCTTCTATGTCTGCGTTAACACATTTAATTCTCCCTTGAACCCTACCTTCGGGTCCAATAATTATTTTTCCGGTTGTGGTAAGGTCCCCTTCAACAATTCCATCAATTCTAAAGTCTCCTTGAGACACAACTTCCCCTTTAAAGGTTGTTGTTTTTGCAATCTTATTTCTTTCCATAATCAAATCATCTTGAAGTCCTGAGGACTTTTTTTTACTCGAATTAAACATAACACACTATTTTTTTCTCAAACTTAGTTATTATTTAGCAGATCTGAAGCTTTTTTTGCGACCTCAGTATTGGGGTGTCTCAACTTAATCTCTTTCAACAATTCGTTGAAGCTTTTTTTACCTTCTAATTTGGCAACGATAAAAGCATGAAGCAAATCGTACTTTGGAGCCAAGTCCGTATCTATATATTTCACTTTTGCCCTGTTTACCTGTCTCAATGCTTTCTGGTAAGAATGCTCGAGATACAAGGCATAGATTTTTTCATAATTCTTGATGTATTCATCTTCTTCTTCAAGGATTTCTTCTTCTGTTTGGCCAATTGACCTCGCAAACGGTGAATCTGGAAATTCATCCTTTAGCTTTTGTGCGTATCGATCAGCGCGCGCTGGCTCTTCTGAATCTTGATAAATTTTATACAACTTGTAGTAAGTACCTGTTTTTATATCTCCTGAAGGATCAAAGGCGAGTAATTCTTCTAGTTTTTCTATCGCAAGATCTTTTTCTTTCAGCTGGCGGTAGTAAGCATTCCCCAACTCATAGTAGTTTAAATTTCTGTGTTTGGCGATACTGTCTAAAAACTTAGGCTCTCTATTGATCTTTGAAGTATAAAACGCAACATCGTATTTGGTAACTCCCTGCGCTTCTACTGTCTCATTGACCAATTCTTTTTCTTCCTCGACCCTAGACATTGACCCCAAAGCAGACACAGACCAATTGGTCTTTCTTTTGGGAGATTTCCACATGTTTTGAAATTTTGTTTTCCCATTTCGTCTGGCTTTACTGTTGTAAAAATACCAACCTCTTGCGCCCTGTATGTTTGTCAAGTTGTTTTGCGCTTCCAATGCTTTTAACTCTTTTATCCTTTGCCTTTTTTCGTTTTCTTGAATGTTCTTGATGTGGTTTCCATAATAGAGGTTCAAATCTGCCTCACTCATCTTCGCTATGTTCAACAAACTGTCATTCACCATCGCCATGTTTATGGTCGATACAATTTTTTCTAAGCTCTTAGATTTTCTTTGAATGCGAATGACTCTTTTTGAATTTTTATTTTTTGAAACATCGATCAAACTATCGTAATAGGATTTTGAAATTTTGTAATTTTTTTCGTCATAAAACAAATCTCCAATCTGTTCGTAAGCCCTCATTTTTTGATGTACATCTTTCTTGGCTTTGAGTATCGATTGTGTGAAAAAACTTTTTGCCAATGCAACTTCGTTAGATTTTTCATATACCAATCCTTTCTGAAAAAGCAACTTACTTAGATAAGGTTTGTTTTTTTTGATAAAAATCAATCGATCTATTTCTTCCAAAAATGCAGTAGCGCTATACGTCTCGATGTGATTGTTGATGAGCTCCAATGTTGACTGTAATTTGTATTTATACAATCCTTTTTTGGTTTGAATCACTTGGTTAAAAGCCCTGTCCGAGGCTTCTATGTCTCCTTGATTTCGATAGAGCTGACCCAAAACAAACGCAGCTCTTGAAGCCATTACTCCTGTATCCACAGCTGCTAAAGAAGCTTCTATATGTGCTATTTGCTGCGCCACACTGTCAACAGATTTCTCATAAGCCATTACGACTCCAAGCTCCGCTTGTTGTCTTATTTCAGGCGTTAACCTTGAAGAAGTCAACAACCTCAATAATGTTCTTTTTCCAAAATCAACATTTCCTGTATGGATATTGCTTTTGGCTCTCCAAACAACCGTTTCGTAAATCAGACTCGCTGTGGGATAATTTTTAACGATGTACTCAAAAGCTTCCAGGGCAGGGGTAAATCTTTTTGTGTAATACCTAGATTTTCCTAACAACAAATACGCCTCATCTATTTGAGAATTTTTTTCTTCTCCATCCAACAACATCGAATGCTTCTGAATGGCTTTTACAGCTTTTTCTTCTGCCAATTCAAATTCGGATTGGCCTATTGGTTTTGCTTTTACATCTGAATTTTCTTGAGTGTAAAAACTAAATGGCTCAATGTTTAAAACTTTAGTGAAATCATCGTTGTAGGTACTTTCTACTTTTTCTAACCCTTTTTTAAAAGCCACCTCGCCATTATATGAAACATTGTATTTGGTTATCATAGCATGATAATTTCTGTTTAAAAACTTATCTTTTTCTGTGCTACACGAAACAAAAAACACGATGGATATGAATAAAATAATTGACCTCACAAATGGATACATAAATAGATTAACTGGCTTACTACACAAAGATAACGTTCTGTGTGGAACTGCATTGTGTTCAGACTGTAAATCTATTTATATTTTTGAAAACCTACACCATTCTATTGATATCTTCAATTGTTCATAACAAAAATACGCTTGTACACTAGAGCTCTTCTAGGATAGAAACGCCATAAGATTTGTCTCCTGTGGTCCAACGCCAAGTTTCGTGAATTCTGATTTTTCCGTTGTCTAAGCGCTGCGGTCTTGATTTACAAACTCCAGTATTCAACTTATCATCTGTGTTGATTTGCTGGTAATCCATCGAGATTCTTCCTTCTGGAGACACAAGTCCTAATAGCTGTCCTTTTCTAATTTTTCCTCCTGCATACTCACAAGTCAAGATATTTCCCTCTTGCTTAAATTCAAATATCATATCGTCTGAGGTTTCCGAATTTCTAGAAACTTCCACGATACCAAATTTTTTTCCATCGTAATTGAGCTCTTGCATTTTATTGTATTTCTTCTTTTTTCCAAACATCTTTTCAAGGGTAATCTTTTAGGTGAGCAAACTTGTAATTGCCTGTGGTTTTCAACAAATCAATTAATTTTTTCAACTCTGTTTCTTCATAGGCCTGCTGAAACATCTCATCGTGACACAACAAGACCAAATGTGAAGTCGTAAATACTCGATCTTCGCTCATGAGATGATTGATTTGCTTAAAAATCTCCTCTGCAGACCCAATGGGCGCAGCGGTATGCGGGTTGTGCATCCACTCTAAATCCCAACCAAAAAGCGAAAATCCATGTTGGTGTAGCAAATCTGCAGCCTCGATTCCACTACTGATGTCATTTTTACTTCTTCCCCCAATACGCCACATATTCCTTCCCGGCAACCGTCCAATTTTATCTGTCAACCGCAAAGTATCCATACTCCTTTTAAAATCTAACAAAACCCCTTCTGGGTGGCTATAATACTGCTGATAATGATTGTTTGCATGGCTATAACTGTGGTTTCCAACTTCTATATATTCGTTTTCTTTGTACAGCGCTACTTCTTTTGGCCTTACCAAAGCATGCGCGCCGACCAACATCACAGTGATGGGTATTTTTTCACTCCGCACAGCATCGTTGATGCGCTGGCTTCCTCGCAAAGGACCGTCATCAAAAGTGAGATAAATATACTTAGGCGACACTTGCTCAACAGGTGGAGTTGTTTTGTCTTCTTCTTGCTGGGGTACAGCAGACGGTAAAGACAACAGAACCCCCATAGAGAATCCTACAAGGACCACTATTTTAATTCTCCAAGGTCTCTGGTGGTTGGTCTTTTTAACAAAGTTGAGTAGCTTTCTCATTTTTCTCATTGGGCTAATCTTTATCGTTTTATGAATCTAAGTATAGGCTGGTTTTGTATGCGTAGCAAAAACATGCCTTTGGTCAAAGAAGGGAGGGCAATGTTCCCTTGCGTATTGATTACTCCTGTTTGTACCTCAGCACCCAAGAGACTGTAAATTACATAAGGAGTTTGGGCCGGTACTGGGGGGGCCAGTTCCAAAACATCTCCCACAGGGTTGGCCACCAAAGACAATCCCAACGCTTCAAATTGTGGGGTAGAGAGCGGAGAGAGCGTAGCAAGGTCTAAAGTTTGTATTTTATTTGAATTATCCCCTGCTCGACTTAGATACAAAACACCATTGTGTATGGCTAAATACTTTCCTGAATCATCTCCGAAATCTACTGAAGCTAATTTCGTTGGAGGAAAAGTGGTAAGGTCAAACTGCGCTAAACCCTTACGAACAGCAAACATGGTGTTTCCATACAGATGAATCCCATGTACATATTCATTAGACACATTCACCGGTGTGTGTGTTTCATTACTCTCATTGTAAGTAGTCAAAGCAGCAGAACTAGTAGTTGGAAATGTATAATATATCAATTCGTTAAACGACATGTAATCGTAACCAAATAGACTAATCACCTCTGAAGTTACTGGATTGCTTGCAAGGTTGAATTTAGAAGACCTCGACACAGTAGCTGAACAGACAAACAAATCATTTTCTATTACTCTTAAAGCAAATGGCCTATCTACTTCCGCAAAATCAATTGCTGTAGGATTTTGTGTAGTTAGACTTACTTTTGAAACTTTATTTCCAGAATATTCAGCAATGTATAGGTCATCCCCATAAACCGCCAATCCCCAAGGACTACTTACACCTGTTATAAAGTCAACTGCCGTAGGAGTGGCTTGGGTCAGGTCAATTTTTGAGATTTTATTGCCATCCTTTTCAGCCACATATAGTGTGTTTCCGTGCACTGCTATGCCATAAGGATTATTGAGCCCTGTCACAAAATCTGTGAGGGTAAGGGTTGCAGGGTCTTCCGTTTGCGCTACTATATTGGTGGTTGCAAATGCCAAAAGGCAAAAAATAAGGTTTAAAAATTTCATACGTTTTGTATTTATGGTTAATCTTTATCGTTTTATGAATCTAAGTATAGACTGGTTTTGTATGCGTAGCAAATACATGCCTTTGGTCAAAGAAGGTAGGGCAATGTTCCCTTGTGTGTTGATTACTCCTGTTTGTACTTCAGCACCCAAGAGACTATAGATCACATAGGGAGTTTGAGCTGGTACTTGGGGGGTCAGTTCCAAAACATCTCCCATAGGGTTGGCCACCAAAGACAATCCCAACGCACCAAATTGTGGGGTAGAGAGCGGAGAGAGCGTAGCAAGGTCAAGCTTTATGATTTTATGGTCTCCAGAGGCACAGAGGTAAGCAAAATCTCCCAGCAGAATAATGTCTGTCAAGTCTTGATAAGAATGAAAGATAGAGGTGACTGTTAGTGAGGTTGCTGCAAGGTCAAACCTAGCCAGCTTGGTTTCGGTTACACCATATAGTGTATTTTCCGAGCCCGCCAATGCTTTTACAGACAAACCAACAAAAGGATCATAGGAGGTTTGCACCAAAGGATCTTGACGTAAATTTACACTATTGATCTTTTCATCAATATGATTCACAAGCACATAACTGGTTGTGTAATACAAAATATCTCCTGTGATATGCATTCCTGTGACCGCTAGAAAACCGATGGGAATTTCCGCAGTAAAATCATTAAGAACAATGGTTTCTTGAGGATTGGTATCTGTAAGGCTTAGCTTGGTGATTTCTGTTTTTTTTGCAAAATACAAGGTCTCTGCATCCACCTGCATATGGGTATAGTCTTCCGGACCCAATGTGGTAATTTGACTGGGAACACTGCCTTGAATACTCAAATCTAGTCGATACAATCTTTTTGTAGTTCCCTCTAAATAATATAGAAAATCCCCCGCTATGGTCAACAGTAAAGGAGTATCCACACCCGTTAAAAAATCTTTAGCAACAGCTGGACCTACAGCACTCAAGTCTGTTGTAGAAATTTTGTTCCCCTCAGATTCTGCAATATACAAAGTGGTGTTGCGGATATCTATTTTACTGGGCCCTGCTAAACCTGTTAGAAAATCTGTTTGCGCTCTTAAGTTTAGGGTTNCCCATACCAGAAAATAAAAAATAGCATTCGAATAGTTCATGNTCTTGTGGCTAAATGGTTTTTTTTGATAAAACAGAAAATGAAAACAGGTCCATCAACCTATTGAACCAGCTATGGACACATTCAGTTGATTCAAGGTTAAGACCTTGATTGAATCCTTTTGGCTTTTTAAGAATACACGTGTTTTTATTCCCGTCATTTGAATTAGAAAAAACAGTGAAAAATTCTTTGCCTCTAGCATTTTTATATGCAATCCACATTCTTAAATCGTCAAAACTTTCAGGTAAATCATAGGTCTTTGTTCGCTTATCGGCGGTGACTTCCTCCGTCGTAACATATGCTCCGGATAACAAGATGTACTCATTTCCTTGGAGGGTTGTATCGGGATCAAGCGTCTCAAGCTGAGTAAAACCGACTTGATGATTTAGAAAATGAAGCTGAGGACCATAGGCAGTCACACCTGAAAGGTTCGTGATTTTGATTTTAAAGTTCCAGGTCACCTCAAAGACATAAAGTGGCCTTGAACTCCTGACCCCATCAGCAGTGGTTTTATTCTTTAAACTCAATCCTTTGTTGATGCTCGCTCCACTATCGAGGACCAATCCAATTTCTAAAACGGGCTCCTTAAAATAAACTTTCTTTACGTAAGGGAACAAAACAAAGTGAACAAGGACAAAAATCACAATTGCTAGCATTACCAAAACAATATCTATAACTTCCATTTTTTAACGTTTTACGCATTATAAAATATTTAAAAAAACATATTTTTTTTTAATGATATTTTATAATTTTTGTTCAAATATACATAATTATTAAAAAATAGAGTAATTTTTTTGATGTTAACACAATTAAAAGTGTTTTTATTTGAGGATAATCAATAAATATGTGTAGTTTTTTATAGATACTAGAAATAAGAAGTCCTACTCAAAGAAAGCAGATTCAAATACGGATATTGAAAAATAGAAGGCATACAAAGTTAAAACCTCATTGGTGTTTTGAGGTCAATAGATTGTCATCTCTAAATCTGACAAAACAAGTCATCTTTAGAAAGCTAAAGCGGTAATGCTGATTTCTAAATTCTTATTCTTTCCCTTTATAGGCTGTCCAGACGTTATTTGCTCGATCCACGTCGGCCATTTGATGTTGGGCATCAATTTCAACGCTCTTAAGTGCTTTGGTCACAGGAAAACTATACACTGGGTTGGTCCAGTTCCAGTCTTTTAACAACGTTGCTTCTATTTTTTTTTCTCCTCTCATTTTAGCCAAAGGAATGTAGAACAACTCTTGAGTGTCATCTTGATAAGTAATTGTAACCTCTATAGGCATCGCTAGGGTTCCTTTGTTGTGAAGATTGACTTGATTGGTGATCGATGGAAAAACTTCGTAATCTATGGTCTTGGTGGTCTGAATCCAATGGTTTAAATACCAGTCGAGTTCCAATCCAGATTCTTTTTCTGCAATTCTGACAAAATCTTCAGGTTTGGGATGTTTGAAAACATACTCTTTGTAATATCTTTTTAGGGTACTCTTCAGCGCGTCTTCTCCAATAATGTAAGCCAATTGATGCAAAAACAATGCGCCTTTGTTATAGGTAGACACCCCATATCCAAAACTATAATCAAACTCATCCCCCTGTGTGGTTAAAGGCTGTTCTATCCCATATCCCACCAAATTCTTGTAGGATTGATAAAGAGGGTCAAAACCGTTTTCTGACGCAAACATTTTATTCTCAATCAAGGTCGAAAGATACGTGGTAAAACCTTCATCTTGCCAAGCGTGCTTGGTTTCATTACTGGCCAGTAAAAATTGAAACCAAGTATGCGCCAACTCATGGGCAACAACCCCTACCAAACTTCTATAAGACCTATCACCTGTAATCAAGGTACACATTGCATACTCCATACCTCCATCTCCTCCTTGAATGACACTGTACTGTTGATAAGGATACGCACCAACACTACGCTGATAAAACGCAAACAATTGATCCAGATCTGCAGGTAATTTCTCCCAATTCTTTTTTCGATCGTCCTTTAAAGAGTTTTTATACAAAAAATGAACTTCTGGACCTTGCGCTACCTTATGTCTTAGATGTTTAAAATCTGGATCTGCAGCCCAAGAAAAATCATGAACATTGGGCGCTTTGAACCTCCATAACAACTTACCATTTTCTATTTTTTGCTTTACTTCTTCTCCTGTATTCTCGTAGCCATGACCAATTTCCTTTGGGTTTAATAAATATCCTGTTCCTCCAATCACATAGTTTTTATCTATGGAAATATTGACTTCATAATCTCCCCAATCTGCATAAAACTCTGCCCCTATATAAGGGTTTGCATGCCAACCCTCGGCATCATAAGCGGCGAGCTTAGGATACCACTGTGTCATGGACAAAGCGACACCTTCTGCATTATTTCTTCCTGACCTACGTACTTGCTTTGGGACTTGTCCCTCAAACTCCATTTTCAAAACGGTTTTTTTGCCAGACTTTATTGGTTTTGCCAATGCTACCTCTAGAATTGTTCCTTCCACATGATATTTTAAAAGAGTTCCTTTTTGGGCTAACGATTTTATTTTGATAAACCCTACTTCGTTTGGCTTTAGCAATGAGATTTCGCTTTTGTTCACAGGAGCTTCTTTTGTTCCTACATTGACCAGCATTCTAGGGCTTGGATCCGGAATATGCTGAACCCTTAAATCCATCGCACTCCCCGGTTGAAAAGCATTGTTGTATAAATGATAATAGACTTTGGTCAATGTTTCGGGGGANTTGTTTTTGTAAGTTATTTCCTGAACACCTNTGTATCGATAGGTTTTCACCTCCACATCAATATCCATTTTGTAATCTGCTTTTTGTTGCCAATATTGGGCATTTGCCGTCAAGGAGAAAATCCCAAATAAAAGAATAAGTTTTTTCATGATTTTAAGGTCAGATTTTACAAAATAAATTGAAAGTGGAGTTTATTTTTTCTTTGCTACCATCTCCGCAGCCATTTTAACCGCATTGTATGCGTTTACAATTCTTCCACTTTTTGACAATGCCGCAAAAGGAATCAAGGCTCCTTCCCCTTTTGGCAACAACACCTCTAGTTCCACTAAAGTTCCTGAATTCATAATAATATGCTTCACTTGACTTGCCGACAACTCAGGAAAATACGAGCGAATCAAAGCCGCTACTCCTGCAGTAGCAGGAGACGCCATAGAGGTTCCACTCAAACTTTTGTAACTGTCGTTGGGTACGGTGTTGTAAATATCATGACCTGGCGCAAACACATCGACATTGTTTTGTCCATAGTTCGTAAATGTTGCCGGTAAATTTTCATTGTAAAAACGAGTAGTTGCCCCAACGGTTAAAAAATTGTCTGACACTTCTTTATTGCCCTTTTTCACATCGTTAGGAAAACTTGGCTTGACATCAATATTTGCCCCATCATTCCCCGCTGCGTTTACAATTAACACATCTTTTTTGGCTGCATATCGAATCGCATCGTATACCCATTCAGCGTTTGGTGAATATCCTTTTCCAAAACTAGTATTGATTACTTTAGCGCCATGATCTACGGCATACCTAATTCCTAAAGCTACATCTTTATCATACTCATCTCCGTTTGGTACTACACGAACAGCCATCAACAAGGCATTATCAACCACACCACTTACACCGAGGTTATTGTTTCTTTCTGCCAACACAATTCCAGACACATGAGTTCCGTGAATTTCATCGTCTCCTTGATTTTTTACGTTGGGGTCTCCATAAAATTTTGTTTTCATAAGATAGCCATCGTCCTTTAACTTTGCTCTCCCGTTAAACGCTAGATTATAATAATAATTTACCTGAGAAGTATAATACGCAATTGCGGGTTCTAATTGATCTATCTGTGCTTCAATAGTGCTACCTGAAGCTAAAATTTTTGTCGCCATTTCCTTTTGAGAGTTGATCCTATCAAACGTTGAACTAGTAGCGGTCAAATCTTCTAAAGTATAGTTTTCTTTACCTGTTAAATTTTGCATCGATACATGTGTCGCTTGGAGCATTTCCTCATATTGCATATATTGATCCTGTCCTTTTTTTACACGCTCAAGATTTTTGTTATAATCCTCTTCCAAAGCCTTAAAAGCGTTAAACTTTTCTATCTCCTTTTTTTTCTTAAAATCTAAAGCGGTTTTCCCCTCGTACAAAGGTTTTTGTTTTCTATACAATCTTGTGAGTTCTAAATTTTCATCATAGGTAGCTCCCAAAAAATTCCAACCATGTACATCATCTACAAAACCATTTTTATCATCATCAACACCGTTGCCCGGGATTTCTTTTGGATTGGTCCAAACCTTAGAAGCCAAGTCCTGATGAGTGATGTCACTCCCAGAATCTGTAACTGCAACAACAACAGGTACACTTTTTTTATCCTTTAAGAAGGTATACGCTGCTGCCAAACTAATTCCAGGGATAGAATCGGTCGCTAAATCTGCGTGAGACCAAGTGCGCAATTCTTCCGTTGAAAATGTTTTTTTACATGGAATCGTTACTGAGGTATCTTTAGCTTTTGGAACTGCAATTCTTTTGATAGAATGACAACTGACTAGTAAAAATGCTCCAGTGGCGGATAATATTATTTTCGAAAATTTCATAACTTAAAATATCTGATTAAATGTATAGGTTTCTTTGAGTCTTACTCCTTTTTCTGTTTGCTGAACGGTACACAATTCGTGATGAGCATCGTGTTGTAAAAACAAAATATACTCTTGCGCTGCCGCCTCTTTTAAAAACAATTCTTTTTCTGACAATGTCAACAAAGGTCTGGTGTCATATCCCATTACATAGGGCAATGGAATGTGACCAATTGTCGGCAACAAATCTGCCATAAAAACAATCGTTTTTCCTTTGTAATTGATCATAGGAATCATTTGTTTATCGGTATGTCCATCTGCGAAAAATATGCCAAACCCTAAAGCAGATGTTTGTAATTTAGAAGTACCATTGAGCCCGACAAATTTTAACTGCCCACTTTCTTGAATGGGCTGAATGTTTTCTGTAAGAAAAGAAGCTCGCTCTCTAGCATTTGGCGCTACTGCCCATTGCCAATGATCTGCGTTTGACCAAAAAGTAGCATTCTTAAATGCAGGTTCTAAAAAAGTTTTGTCCTTATTCCATTGTATGGCTCCCCCAACATGATCAAAGTGCAAATGAGTCAAAAAGACATCTGTGATGTCGTTTCTATGAAAACCGTGTTTTGCCAGCGATGCGTCTAAAGTGAAATCCCCCCAAGGAGAAAGATGTCTAAAAAAAAGATCGTCTTGTTTGTTGCCTAAACCTGTATCAATTAAAATCAATCGATCTGCCTCTTCAATCAACAAGCAGCGCATGCCAATATCAATTTTGTTGGCTGCATCTGCAGGATTGGTTCTTTGCCATATGGCTTTAGGAACAACGCCAAACATTGCGCCTCCGTCCAATTTGAAATTCCCAGATGCTATGGGGTATAAGGTCATGCGTCTCTTTTTATTTTAAAGATATAAAAGATTTTAGCAATGTCCAGTCGTTTTGAACTAAAATTATTTTGAATCTTTTGGCTATTCTGAAAAAAACAATCTGCAGTACAAATGATTCTAAAATTAAAAAACCACCACTAAAAAGTGATGGTCTTACTTTGGAGGCGTCGAGCGGATTCGAACCGCTGTACACGGTTTTGCAGACCGCTGCCTAGCCACTCGGCCACAACGCCAAATGCGAATGCAAATTTATATAAAAATGTGTGTTACACAACACATCCTTAGCATATTTTTACAATTGTATTCTTTTTTTAGTCATAACGATGGTGACCGCTTCGACATCGCCACCTATTGGTGGATTGAGTTTGGACAAGGCTACCTTTGCTTTTTTAATCATCGGAATCTCCGCCATCATTCTCACCAAAATTCTTTCTACAACATGTTCTAACAATTCTGAACGCTTCAATACTTCTTCTTCAACGACTTTGTTAATATGAACATAATCAACGGTATCTACCAATTTGTCTGAGGCTGCTGATGCCGATAAATCAACTTTTACCTCAACATCCACTCGATAATGAGAGCCTATTTTAGCCTCTTCTTGCAAACATCCATGATTGCTATAAATTCTAATATTTTCTACTCTAATGGTTCCCATAAAACATATTTCAAGTCACAAAAATAACAAACCTCAAAGAAGTAAACATTATGTTTGTCATAATTCGTAATTTTGTAAATTATTATTGGCTTGCAACACAATTAAAAATCATGGCTGAAGAAAAGAAATCACTGACCTTCATTGAACAAATTATTGAAGAAGACATCAAAAACGGATTGGATCCTAAAGCGTTAAGGTTTCGTTTTCCGCCTGAACCCAATGGGTATTTACATATTGGACACGCTGCATCTATTTGTTTGAACTTTGGATTGGGACAAAAATACAGCGCACCTGTAAACTTGCGTTTTGACGATACAAACCCAGCCAAAGAAGAACAGGAATATGTAGACGCTATCAAACGCGACGTGAAATGGTTAGGATTTGAATGGGACAAAGAATTATACTCTTCTGACTACTTTCTACAATTGTACAACTGGACTATTGACCTCATCAAAGCAGGTAAAGCTTATGTCGATTTACAGTCCTCTGAAGAAATTGCAAGCCAAAAAGGAACCCCTACAACACCCGGTATTGCAGGCCCTTACAGAAACACGGCGGTTGAAGAAAACTTAGCCTTGTTTGAAAAAATGAAGAACGGTGAGTTCAATGAGGGAGAAGCTATTTTGCGCGCCAAAATTGACATGGAACACAACAACATGCACATGCGTGACCCTATTATGTATCGTGTCCTAAAAAAACACCACCACAGAACAGGAAACGACTGGGTTATTTACCCCATGTACGATTGGACACACGGTGAATCTGACTACTTAGAATCTATTACTCATTCTTTGTGTACTTTAGAATTCAAAAGCCATCGTGATTTGTATGAATGGTACTTGGCTCAGGTTGCAAATCCAAATCAAATACAACCCAAACAGCGAGAATTTGCACGCAGAAACATCAGCTACACCGTGATGAGTAAGCGTAAATTATTACAACTGGTACAAGAAAATCATGTAGCGGGTTGGGATGACCCTAGAATGCCTACTATTTCTGGATTAAGAAGAAGAGGATATACTCCTAATTCAATCAAAAGATTTAGTGAAATTGCTGGGATTTCAAAAAGAGAAAACGTTACAGACGTCGCTTTGTTAGAATTCTGTATCAAAGATGAACTGAACAAATCTGCTCCTCGTGTGATGGCAGTTTTGGACCCTATCAAACTTGTGGTTGACAATTATCCTGAGGATCAAGAAGAAATGTTGATTGCTGAAAACAACCCAGAAGACGCTAATGCAGGAGAACGAAAAATCCCTTTTTCAAAAGAACTATATATTGAACGAGAAGATTTTAGAGAACAAGCCAATAAAAAATTCTTTAGACTAAAGATCGGTGGTGAGGTTCGCCTAAAAAACGCCTATATCATCACTGCAAATTCTGTAGAAAAAGACAACGAAGGTAACATCACCGTCATCCATTGTACTGCAGATTTAGATTCTAGATCTGGTTCAGGAACTGAAGCCAGTCAACGTAGAGTAAAAGGAACGATTCACTGGGTAAGCAGCAAACACGCTTTAGAAGCACAGGTAAATTTATATGATCGTTTGTTTAAAGACGAGGCTCCTGATAGCCATAAAGACATTGATTTTAAAGAATTTATCAATCCAAATTCTTTAAACGTGATTACCGCTTTCGTAGAACCAAGCCTGTCGATGTCTAAGCCTGGAGAAAGATTTCAATTTCAACGCAAAGGATATTTTTGTGCAGATCTAGAAAGTGACCCTAAAAAACTCATTTTTAACAGAACTGTTGGACTTACGGACTCCTGGGCAAAAGAAGAAAAGAAAACTACTGCTCCTGCTCATGACCCTGCATATGACACCTTAACTTCACTCGCTGGAAAGTATCTAAAAGCCCGCTCAAACGAAGAAAGAAATGACTTGTTGACCCAAATCAAACCCATAACCGATAAAATAAACAAAGAGACTTTGATTTCTAAATTAAATGAAGCAGTTGCCAACAAAGAGGTGCTAGCAGGTTTACTAACTTTGAAATTTATCGGCGTGAATACTGATAAGGAAAAGGAATTCATAAGTAAATCTTTGACGATGAAAAATGGGGCTATCAAACTAGAAACGCTCAATATTATTCTTGAAAACAAGGCTTTGTCATCTGAAAACAAAACCTTTTTGGAAAAGATGTTGGAAACTGAAAAAAGTCCTTTTATTAGAGAAATAATCGAAAAAACCATTCTTTAAAAACCAACGTTGTCAGCAACCTTATTTCTTAACTTCTTTCGAAAACCAGTTGTGTGATGTTTGTTACTGACCGCAATATATTGATTTAGTAATTTTGAACCCATAACCCAAAAAACAACAAAATGGTACAAACCATAACCAAACAAGATTTTTTAGATAAAGTATTTAATTTTGAAGCTTCTCAAGAATGGGATTTCACTGGGGATGTTCCTGCCATTATAGATTTTTATGCTGATTGGTGCGGCCCTTGTAAAGCATTGGCCCCTTTGCTAGAAGACTTACAAAAAGAATACAACGGTAAAATAAACATTTATAAGGTAGACACTGAAGCTGAACAAGAATTGGCAGGTGCTTTTGGAATACGTTCCATTCCTTCTTTGTTGTTTTGCCCGAAAGGTGAAAAACCACAGATGGCTCAAGGAGCTTTGCCCAAGCAACAATTTGAAGAATTGATCAAAACCATCTTGAAAGTAGAAAAATAAACCCTTAATTACTTTCCATAAAAAAAGCACCCAAAAGGGTGCTTTTTTTATTTTTATAAATTGCCACTTATAGCAACACTACGTTTTTGACATCGCCCTCGACCTCAACCTTAATTAGATTATTTTTGCTAAGAGCCTTCATGGTTTTATCCCATTTTTTATTAGATAAGCCTGACTGTGTTTTCAAATCCCCTAAAGCNATTTTTTCTGCTTTGGCAATCATCTCATAAACTGATTTTTCTTCTTCATTCAANTCTAAAGAAGGCGCCTTTTTTTCTGGTCTCATCTGTGGAAAAAACAAGACTTCTTGTATGGACTGATTGTTTGTTAGGTACATGATCAGACGATCCATCCCAATTCCTAATCCTGATGTTGGTGGCATTCCATATTCTAAGGCACGTAAGAAATCTTCGTCTATAAAGTTTGATGCTTCATCATCTCCTCTTTCTGCCAATTTCAATTGCGCTTCAAAACGCTCTCTTTGGTCAATAGGATCATTTAATTCAGAATATGCGTTTGCAACTTCTTTTCCACAAATCATCAACTCAAAGCGCTCAGTCAATTCAGGATTGTCTCTGTGTTCTTTACATAAAGGAGACATTTCTTTTGGGTAGTCTGTAATGAAAGTTGGCTGAATGTAGTTTCCTTCGCACTTTTCTCCAAACATCTCGTCAATTAACTTTCCTTTACCCATAGTGTTGTCCACTTCAATACCCATTTCAATCGCAGCAGCTCTTAACTCATCTTCATTTTTATCGGTAATATCAAAACCTGTGAAATGCTTGATTGCGTCTGCCATAGTCACTCTTGCAAAAGGAGCCTTGAAGCTTACTTGGTGTGATCCAAAAACAACATCTGTTGTTCCATTAACCGCCATAGCACAATGCTCTAACAAGTTTTCGGTAAAGGTCATCATCCAATTGTAATCTTTATAGGCTACATAAATTTCCATAGCCGTAAACTCTGGATTGTGTGTTCTGTCCATCCCTTCGTTGCGGAAGTTTTTTGAAAACTCATATACCCCGTCAAAACCTCCAACAATCAAACGTTTCAAATACAATTCATTGGCAATACGCATATACAAAGGTATATCCAAAGAATTATGATGTGTGATAAATGGCCTCGCAGATGCACCTCCTGCTATGGGTTGCAAAACTGGCGTTTCTACTTCGAAATACCCTGCATCATTAAAGAAATTTCGCATTGCGTTAAACAACTTTGTACGCTTAACAAACACTTCTTTTACTTCTGGATTGACAACCAAATCTGCATAACGCTGACGATAACGTAATTCTGGATCGTTAAACTCATCATATGTATTTCCTTCTGCATCCGTTTTTGGCAAAGGCAAAGGCTTTAATGCTTTACTCAACAATTTAAATTCACGAACCATGACAGAGATTTCTCCTACCTGTGTTTTGAACAACTCTCCTTCTACCCCTATAAAATCTCCCAGGTCCAATAGTTTTTTAAACACATCATTGTACATGGTTTTGTCTTCTCCTGTACAAATTTCATCGCGATTAAAATAAACTTGAATTCTTCCTTCTGCATCTTGAACTTCTGCAAAGGAGGCTTTACCCTGAATTTTCTTTCGCATTAAGCGTCCAGCAATCACTACTTTTTTTCCTTCCTGATACTCTTCTTTTATCTCTTTAGAATAGGAGTCTACAGGAAATAAATCTGCGGGATAAGGGTTGATCCCTAAAGCTCTTAATTTATCTAGTTTTTCTCTTCTAACAATTTCTTGCTCTGATAACTGCATGCTAGTCCTTTTTAATTGTATAATGCGTTAATGCTTAGCCAGCAAAGATAATAATTAGCCTACAACAATTGACAATTAAGATTGTACAATTCACAAATAACCCACAGAAAGAAAAATCGAGCCATTCTCTTCAATGTTTCCTTTACCAGAACCCTGTTGATGAGAATTTAGAAATCGAATAACCATCAAAATGCATAAAAAACACTTTTAGTGATTTAATCTCAATGAAAAAAAGTACATTTGTCGTGTTGTTAAGGAACTATGAGAATAGTTCTAGGGTTTAAATACCAATGGAAAGCTTCCCTTTAATGGGTTGCTTTTTTTATTTGTACTAAAGCCAACTGAAGAAATCTGCCCTGTGTGACCAAAAGCACTTGGTAAAAAAGACCAAAAACACCAGACCTACGACTAGCTTTATTCCCGTAGAGAAGAAAAAACCGATAATAGCCCCCAAACTAGCTTTGGCTGCTTTTATTAAATCTGCTCGGTCGTGAATCAATTCCCCAATAAAAGCACCCAAGAACAATCCTAAAAACATCCCAACTGGAGTAAAAATCAGACCAACAATCAAACCAATAGTTGAGCCATATATTCCATAATTACTCCCTCCAAATTTTTTAGAAGTCCATCCCGGAATTAGATAATCTATCATAAAAACCAACATCGCGACAACAAAAGTAGCCGCTAAAAAGAACCAATCGGTCACCACAACATCGGTCATATGAAGCAACAACAAACCCACCCAACCCGTTGGTGGTCCGGGAATAACAGGTAGAAAAGAGCCTATAATTCCGGCGATAACCAATAAAAAACCTAAAACCAGTAATACAACATCCATATAAGTCTTTCTTTTATAGCAATATACAGCAATCTTCTCAAAAAAATGTATTTTTGAAACTTAGTTCGTAACTACATGAATAAATTGATTGCTTTTTTTTTAACCTTGATTCTTTTCTCTTGTGAGAAGATTGATACTGTGACTTCTGAATTATTTGGTTTAAAAAACAAAAAGGATAGTGTTATAGATTTTACACAAATTGACCGTTTTCCTCAATTTGACAACTGCAATGAAATGTTAGATTTTGAAAAAGGCAAAAACTGTTTTGAACAAACAATCCACCATAAAATTAGCAAAGGAATTCAAGTCTTAAAATTAAGCACAAAGGAAAACATTACTGATACGATACAAATACAATTTACCATTGATAAACATGGACGCTTCTCCTGTAATAGCATTGAAACCAAAGCGGTTTTGAAAACATCACTTCCAAAATTGTCCCTGGAAATTCAAAAAATGATTCAATCGTTACCAACCCTTCAACCTGCTCAAAAAAGAGGAATTCCTGTAAGTTCAACGTACACCATTCCCTTATTAATCAAGACCGAATAAACAATTTAAAACTTTAGCTTTTTAAACAAATCCCAAATCACAATTCCTGTGGTTACTGATATGTTTAACGAATGTTTGGTTCCATATTGCGGGATTTCAAGGCAGCAATCAGAATGATTGACGACTTCTTGCTGTACTCCTTTTACTTCGTTCCCCATAACAATGGCATATTTCTGATTGGGCAATACTGTGAATTCCTGAAGTCTTATGCTGTGCTCAGCTTGTTCAACTGAGCAGACTTTGATGTTTTCTTGCTTTAATTTTTCAACCAAATCAAGAGTATCTTCTACATACTCCCAATCTACAGACTCTGTTGCTCCCAGTGCTGTTTTGTGTATCTCTTTATTGGGAGGGGTGGCTGTAATCCCGCACAAATATATTTTTTCAATCACAAAGGCGTCACCAGTTCTAAATACAGATCCAATATTATTTAAACTTCTGATATTATCTAAAACTACAATCAAAGGGGTCTTTTCCGTCGCTTTGAAACCTGCCACATCTAACCTTTTTAATTCTTTGTTTTTTAGTTTACGCATCGTGTTAAATATTAAGAAGTCATAAAATTAGCGTATTTCTGACAAAACTGATGAAATTATCGAAAGAACCTTGATAACTTTTTCACTAATCTTTCATCACTTTCCTTAAAAGATTTATTTTAGCTTTATATCTCAAAAGACGAATTCTTGTGGCGAAAAGCAAAGTAAAAAAAGAAACCCCATTAATGAAACAATATAATGGCATCAAGGCAAAGTATCCTGACGCTATGCTCTTGTTTAGGGTAGGAGATTTTTACGAAACTTTTGGCGCGGATGCTGTCAAAGCAGCTAATATTTTAAACATTACTCTTACCAAAAGAGGTGCTGGTAGTGATTCTGAAACGGCTTTGGCTGGATTTCCACATCATTCTTTAAATACTTATTTACCAAAACTGGTGAAGTCTGGACTGAGAGTGGCCATTTGTGATCAGTTAGAAGATCCAAAAATGACCAAATCGATAGTTAAACGTGGAGTAACAGAACTGATCACTCCGGGAGTCGCCCTTAACGATGAAGTACTACAATCTAAAAACAACAACTTTTTAGCCGCGGTACATTTTGGAAAAAAATGCTTAGGGATTTCTTTTTTAGATATTTCTACCGGAGAATTCTTAACTGCAGAGGGTGATATAGAATACATAGACAAATTGCTACAAAACTTTTCTCCTAGCGAAGTTTTAGTGGAAAAGAAAAACAAAACCCTGTTTAACGAAACTTTTGGTGAAAAATTTTATACTTTTTATTTAGAGGACTGGGTTTTTCAGATTTCCTTTGCCACAGATAGTCTGTTGAGTCAATTTAAGGTGAACTCCTTGAAAGGTTATGGTGTAGAAAAATTAACTGAAGGAATCATATCTTCGGGAGCCATTTTACATTATTTGTCGGAAACGCAGCACAATCAACTAACGCACATCTCAGGCATCCAACGTATCTATGAAAACGAATATGTTTGGATGGATAGGTTTACCGTTAGAAACCTAGAATTAAATCACTCTACAAATGAGAATGCAATTACGCTATTAAATGTTATTGACCAAACAAATTCCCCTATGGGAAGCCGTTTGTTGAAGCGATGGCTCGCATTACCTCTCAAAGAGGTCAATCAAATCAACAAAAGACACGAAGTGGTTCATTACTTTATGAATCATGATCGTTTTTATCAAACAACCGAGTATCAGATCAAGCAAATTAGCGATATGGAGCGTTTGATTTCTAAGGTAGCAACAGGAAAAATAAATCCTCGAGAAATCGTATACCTAAAGCAATCTTTAGACGCCATTATCCCAATCAAAAAAGCAGCTGAAAACAGCAAAAATATTACCTTAAAAGCCATTGGAGAACAACTTCAAGACTGTGCTTTATTGAGAGAAAAAATTGATACTGTCTTGGTAAATGATGCACCAGTCAGCATCAACAAAGGAAATGCAATTGCAACAGGGGTTTCTTCAGAACTAGATGACCTAAGAAGCATCTCTAACACCGGGAAAGATTATTTAGAAAACTTAGTCAAGAGAGAAACTGAAAGAACCGGAATTTCTTCTTTAAAGATTGCTTTCAACAACGTCTTCGGCTATTACATAGAAGTTAGAAACACACATAAAGACAAAGTCCCCGAAGAGTGGATTCGCAAACAGACATTGGTCAGCGCAGAGCGCTACATCACTGAGGAATTAAAAGCTTACGAGACCAAAATTTTGGGTGCCGAAGAAAAGATATCAATTCTAGAACAGCAAATATTCAATCAACTGATTCAGTTTTTAATCGATTACATCCAGCCTGTTCAACTTAATGCCTCTTTAATTGCACAACTCGATTGCTTATGTGGTTTTGCTACGTTGGCAATGCAAAATAGTTATGTCAGACCCACTATTGATGAAAGCACAGATATTGAGATAAAAAATGGGAGACATCCTGTGATCGAAAAACAACTAGCTTTTGGGGAGGAATATATCGCTAATGATGTTGTTTTAAACAGAAACCAACAGCAAATCATTATGATTACTGGACCTAATATGTCTGGTAAATCTGCTATTTTAAGGCAAACGGCATTGATCGTTTTGTTGGCTCAAATTGGTAGTTATATCCCCGCCCAACAAGCAAGAATTGGGGTCGTTGATAAAATTTTTACTCGTGTTGGTGCGAATGATAATATTTCTATGGGAGAATCAACTTTCATGGTAGAAATGAACGAAACAGCAAGCATTCTAAACAACGTGTCTGAGCGCAGCTTGATTTTGTTAGATGAAATTGGTCGTGGAACCAGTACCTATGATGGAATCTCTATTGCCTGGGCAATTGCCGAATACTTACACAAGCACCCTAGCCAAGCCAAAACATTATTCGCAACGCATTATCATGAGCTAAATGACATGTGTAACACTTTTTCAAGAATTAAAAATTTTAACGTCTCCGTCAAAGAACTTAAAGATAAAGTAATCTTCTTGAGAAAACTAAAAGCAGGGGGTAGTGAACATAGTTTTGGAATTCATGTAGCAAAATTAGCAGGAATGCCTCAAGCGGTAATTCATAGCGCTAACAAAATGCTTGGTCAACTTGAAAATAGTCACGGATTAGAAAACAACAAAACCAAACTTGAGAACGCCTCTAAAGAAGATGATTTTCAATTGAGTTTCTTCCAATTAGACGATCCTTTACTAGAAGATATTAAGGAAGAAATTTTGTCAACAGATGTTAACAATTTAACCCCTGTTGAAGCGTTGTTTAAATTAAACGAGATCAAAAGAATGCTAACTGGTAAATAAATTCCCCGCTATACCCTACGATATATTTTAATTATGGTAAACAATTTAGAACAAGGCTACTTTGGTATTGGTATTCTTAATGGTAAAACCCCTGAGAACTTGGGAGTCTTGTGGAGATCTGCTCAAAATATGGGTGCGAGTTTTATTTACACTATTGGAAACCGATACGCTAAACAAGCTTGTGACACACACAAAGCAGTAGGGGCTATGCCTTATTTTCATTATGATACTTTTGAAGCGTTTTATGAACACCTTCCAAAAAGCGCAGTGCTTGTTGGAGTTGAACTGGAAGAACGCGCCATTTCATTAGAAAATTTTGAACACCCCAAAAGATGCGTTTACCTTCTGGGTGCTGAAGATCACGGTTTGTCAAATCTTGCGATTGAAAAATCGCACTTTTTGGTCAAATTTAAATCTACCCTAAGCTTAAATGTTGCAGTAGCTGGTAGCATTGTTATGTATGATAGAGGCACTAAAACACCCATAAATTTATAGTCAAAATGAAACCTATATTACGTTTTATCAAAGCAAAACAAGCACTCCTTTTATTGGCAATTGGTATTGTAGCTGTCATTTTGATTTATACTTATCATTTTTTTAAAGTATTTCAGCAGCAAGAAATTGATAAAATGGACATCTTAGCAAAAGCTTATTTTCAGTTCAATAAATCTAAACCTGAAGATGACATTAGCTTACTCGTTGAAATCATTGAACAGAACAACTCTATACCTATGATTGTTACCAATGATAGCAATCAAATTATTTTGGATCAAAACATAGATTACAAGGACGCTGATAAAAATGAAACATTACTGTCAAAGCTTAAAGAGATGAAAGGTCTTAATCCCCCGATAATCCTCAATATTTCTAAAACTAAAAATCAATACATCTATTATTCCTACTCAAAAAACTTGACTAAACTAAAATATTACCCAATGGCATTGGTCGTAATTTTTATTGTTTTTTTGATCATTATCTATTCCGTCTTTAACGCCTCGTCTAATTCCGAAAAAAACAAATTATGGAGTGGTATGGCCAAAGAAACCGCACATCAAATCGGTACTCCGCTCTCTTCACTATTGGGATGGGTAGAAATACTTCGCTCTGAAAATGTGAACCCAGACTTTGTGAACGAAATCGAAAAAGATATTGACCACCTAAATGTCATTGCCAATCGATTTTCTAAAATAGGGTCTAAACCCACACTTGAGCACAACAATCCGTCTGACATTATTGAAGAAACGATTCAATATTTTAAAGTTAGGACTTCAAAAAGTATCGTCTTCAACTACAATAAACCCTTGCTTTCACTGGAAATAATGTTGAATAAAGATTTATTTGTCTGGGTACTTGAAAACCTCATCAAAAATGCCATCGATGCAATGCAGGGTAAAGGAAATATTGATATTCAACTGCTTGATGGAAAAACTGAAATTAGAGTTATGATTACAGATACTGGTAAAGGTATTCCTAAAAAACTTCACAAAAAGATATTTGAACCTGGCTTTACCACCAAAGAAAGAGGATGGGGACTCGGCCTTTCGTTGGCCAAAAGAATCATTACTAAATATCATGATGGTAAGATATTTGTAAAACAATCCCAAAAACATACAGGAACTAGCTTTCAAATTAACATCCCTAAATAGAGACTCTAAAAACGTCTCGCAACCATTTGACTATTATAAATGTTTTATGATGTCCTTCTGTAANTTCAACTATAAATAGCTTGATATTTTATTNGCTAAAGATTCAAACTCAGTAGAAGACAAAGANTCTTTCTTTGTAAAAGTAGCATCTGTCATTTGATTTAACGGGATTAAATGAACATGGACATGAGGCACCTCTAAACCAATAACAGATATTCCAACTCTTTTACAAGGAACCGCTTTTTCTAGTGCTTTCGCAATTGTCTTTGCATATTGAAATAACTTTAAGTATAGTTCATTATCCAAATCAAAAAGTTGATCCACTTCCTTTTTTGGCACTACTAAAGTATGACCTACAGCATTGGGATTGATATCTAAAAACACGAAAAAATCATCGTTCTCAGTGATTTTGTAGCATGGAATTTCTCCACTGATAATTTTTGTAAAAACACTCATTTTTTATCCCTCATTTTTTGGGTTGGACTTTTTTATCGAGAGATCTCAATAATCTCAAATTTCATGACTCCATTAGGCGCTTGAATTTCTGCAATTTCGCCTTGACTATGACCAAGCAAGCCTTTACCTATAGGAGAATTTACTGATAATTTTCCATTACGAATATCTGTTTCAGAATCAGCTACCAATGTATAATTAAATTCCATTCCATTGGCTACATTCTTAATTTTCACCTTAGAATGTACTAAAATCTTTGAAGTATCTATTTGGGATTCATCCAAAATACGAGCATTGGCTACCACATTTTTTAACTTTGCTATCTTTAATTCTAACAACGATTGTTCTTCTTTAGCAGCGTGATATTCTGCATTTTCACTCAAATCTCCCTTATCCCTTGCTTCTCCAATCTCATTGGACACACGAGGACGTTCTGTTTGCTCTAGAAACTCTAATTCTTGCTTTAACTTTTTAAATCCTTCTTCTGAATAGTATGATACTTCACTCATCGTCTTAATATTTTAACAAAAAAATCTCATTACCATTTGGAAATGAGACCAACACAAAGATATGGAAATAATTGGAAGCTAAAAATTAGCTGTATATTTACTCCATAATTATTTAAAAATGATCATCGTAGCAAAACATATAGGCTTACTCGGGGTATTTATCCTCCTAACCTCTTGCATCAAGCAAGAAGATGTCAATACACTGGTCCCTGACACTAGGGTTGACTTTACCGTAAGTCCTGCGTTTATTCCACTTCAAGGATCCCCTCATGTGAGGTATGGACAAGGCTATAATGCAAATGGGGTTGTACTTTTTAATTATGGGTCAAACAGCTTTAGGGCATTTGATTTGACCTGCCCCACTGAATGTCTTGAAGCAATGGAGATAGATACTAGTGGAATTATGACTTGCAAAACCTGTGAAGATGAGAAGATTAGCTTTACCCAATACCAAATTAAAATAAAGGTGAACAAAGTGACCTATTATCTAAAAGAATATTATGCAACCCTCCAAGGTAACAATATCAGAATCACGAATTATTAAACGAACTTTCTTACATTATTTGTACTTTTGCAAGTAAATATTATTCTATGGAAAATTATTTTTCTTCTGACTTTAAATTGGGCGTGCTTGGCGGAGGTCAATTAGGAAGAATGCTATTGTCTGAAACCCAAAAACTTGACATTCACACTTGTGTCTTAGACAGTTCTAAAGAGGCTCCTTGTGCTCCTTATTGCAACGAATTCTTTTTAGGAGATTTATTAAATTATGATGATGTTTATGAGTTTGGTAAGAAAGTAGAGGTACTGACGATAGAAATTGAGCATGTTAACATCGAAGCGCTCTATAAACTTGAAGAAGAGGGAGTAAAAGTGTATCCACAACCTAACGTTATTGCAACCATTCAGCACAAGGGAAAGCAAAAAGACTTTTACAAAGAAAAAAACATTCCTACTTCACCTCATCAGCGTTTTAACTCTTTGAAAGAACTGAAAGCAGCGAGCTTAAATGATTTTCCATTTGTTTGGAAATCTGCTCAATTTGGCTATGATGGAATGGGAGTTAAAATTGTTCGCAATGTAGCAGACATCCAAAACCTTCCAGATACTGAATGTATTACTGAAAAATTAATTCCGTTTAAAAACGAACTAGCAGTGATTGTTGCCAGAAATGCAGATGGAAAAGTAAAAACATATCCTGTAGTGGAAATGGAATTTCACCCAGAAGCTAACCAGGTTGAATATGTGATTTGCCCTGCTCGTATTGATGATAAAGTTGCAGAAAAAGCACGTTTGGTTGCAATGGAGGTTGCGAAAGCTTTTGAACATGTTGGCCTTTTGGCAGTTGAAATGTTTCAAACTGAAAACGACGAAATTATAGTTAACGAAGTTGCTCCTAGAACCCATAATAGCGGTCATTACAGCATAGAAGCTTCATATACAAGTCAATTTGAACAGCACCTAAGAACCATTCTAAATTTACCTTTAGGAAACACCGATAGTAAATTGGCAGGAATTATGGTTAATTTAGTTGGCGCTGATGGCTACGAGGGAAATGTTATTTATAAGAACATCACTGACATTTTAGAGATCGAAGGTGTGACTCCGCATATTTATGGAAAAAAAATAACCAAACCTTTCAGAAAAATGGGACACGTGACTATCGTAAACAAAGACATCAAAGTTGCTCGTAAAACAGCTGAATTGGTTAAAAACACTGTAAAAGTAATTTCAAAATAAGTGAGCATTTAGTCGTCTCAAAGTATTTCATTTGTAAAATCGCTTTATAATAGAAACGCTTTGACACTTTAAAAAATAAATCAAAATGAAAGTAGCCATCGTAATGGGATCTGATTCTGATCTCCCAATCATGCAACAAGCCATTGATATTTTAAAAGAATTAGAAATAGAAACTGAAGTAGATATTGTTTCTGCGCACAGAACCCCTGAAAAACTCTTTGATTTTTCTACTAATGCTCACAAAAGAGGAATCTCTGTCATTATCGCAGGTGCTGGTGGTGCTGCACATCTCCCCGGAATGGTGGCAAGCATGAGCCCCCTTCCTGTCATTGGTGTTCCAGTAAAATCAAGTAATTCTATTGATGGTTGGGACTCGGTACTGTCTATTTTACAAATGCCTGGAGGTGTTCCTGTAGCAACGGTTGCTTTGGATGGTGCAAAGAATGCTGGAATCTTAGCGGCTCAAATTATAGGTGCTTCTAATAGTACTGTTTTGGATAGTATTATAAAATACAAAGAAAATTTAAAAATTAAAGTTACTGAAGCGGCTCAAAGAGTTAAAAACAGTTAAAAAACACATTTGATCTTTCCCTATTAAACAACCCCTGGCGACGGAATGAAAATTACAAAACAAATTCAACAACCCATTCACATAGAAATGGCTGCCTTTGAAGACAAATTCAAAGAAGCAATGTCTACTATGGTACCGTTGTTGAATAGAATCACCTATTACATTGTTCGTAGAAAAGGAAAACAAATGCGACCCATGTTTGTGTTCCTCATCGCTAAAATGGTTTCAAACGGAAAATTTACTGAAAAAACCTATAGAGGCGCTGCTGTTATAGAATTGATTCATACCGCGACACTCGTCCACGATGATGTTGTAGATGACAGTAACAAACGAAGAGGTTTCTTTTCAATTAACGCTTTATGGAAGAATAAAATTGCGGTTTTGGTTGGTGATTTTTTACTCTCCAAAGGATTGTTATTGAGTATTGATCACGATGATTTTGATGTCCTAAAGCTGATCTCTATCGCAGTGAGAGAAATGAGTGAAGGGGAACTATTGCAGATTGAAAAAGCAAGACGTCTAGACATCACAGAAGATGTTTACTTTGAAATCATTAGAAAAAAAACTGCAACTTTGATTGCTGCTTGCTGTGGGATTGGNGCAACTTCTGTTGGAGCAAATCAANCAGAAGTCGATAAAATGCGACTGTTTGGAGAGTATATAGGGGTTGCNTTCCAGATTAAAGATGATCTTTTTGACTATTCTGAAGCGCAAATAGGGAAGCCTACAGGTATTGATATTAAAGAGCAAAAGATGACTTTACCGTTGATCCATACCTTAAACAATTGTGATACTAAGGAACGAAAATGGATCATCAACTCGGTAAAAAACCACAATAAGGATAAGAAGAGAGTGAAGGAAGTAATTCAATTTGTAAAAGACAATGGTGGGTTAGAATACACTACAAATAAAATGCACGAGTACAAAAACAAAGCCCTAACTATTTTAAACTCATATCCGAAGTCTGAATACAAAGAATCTTTACTAACGATGATTGACTACGTTGTAGAACGCAAAAAATAAACACCCTTTAGAGCTTCATTTTACAAAACTATTTTTTGACAAAAAGTTCACTAAATTAGTCCACACACTTTTGTCCGTTAATGAAAATTTTTCGCATTCTTTTTTATTTTTTGTTGTGCTATAGTTCTTATGGACAGATAGCTAACAAAAATCGTATGACCAAAAGTTTTACTCCCAATCAAGATACTATACAATTAGAAAAAGTAGCCATTAGCAATGTTAACTTCAAAGTTGTGGATTCTTTAGAGCAGCTAATCCCACCAAATCAATATNATTTCAATCCCCAAAAAGCTCAACTATATTTTTATAATCCTGATCAAAAAAAAATAACTGTTAGCTATTTTAATTATCCCACTTTTTTAACCAAAAGCTATAGCCCCTTTGACAAAAGTTTAATCCTCAAAGAAGCAACCCCATCTGCCAACCCTTTTTCTCTCAAAAAAAGCTATGACAAAACTGACTTTTTTGGAGATTTAAATACCTATGGTAATCTTACCCGTGGAATCACGGTTGGAAACAACCAAGGATCGGTGTTGAATTCAGGTTTAGACCTTCAAATCACTGGAAATTTATCAGAAAAATTGAAAATTAGAGCTAGCATTAAAGACACTAATATTCCCATTCAAGAAAATGGAATTTCACAAAGAATTAATGAATTTGATCGTGTTTTTATCGAGCTTTTCACAGACCAATGGAAAATAAAAGCAGGTGATGTTGATCTAACAAATCAAGAAAGTTACTTTATGGCATTTACTAAAAAAATTAACGGTGCCAAACTAGAAATAGACTTAGACCACGATGATCAAGAAACATCAATTACAGCTTCTGGCGCATTGGTTAAAGGAAAATTTAACAGTCAAAACATCTCCACTATTGAAGGAAATCAGGGTCCGTATCAACTTTACGGTGTGAATGGCGAGTTAAACATTGTGGTCATTTCTGGTAGTGAAACAGTTTATGTCAATGGTATGGCACTAAAGAGAGGAGAACAGCACGACTACACCATAGATTACAATAATGCTCAAATTGTGTTCACCCCAACTTTTCCTATCAATTCTTCTCAGAGAATTGTTGTAGATTTTCAATATAGCGATCAAAATTACAACCGGTTTGTCACTCATAATGGGATGAGTTATCAAAATAAAAAAGTTACTCTCGGCGCGTATTTTTATAACGAAAATGATGTCAAGGCCCAACACCTCCAACAAAACCTGAATGACAATCAAAAAATAATTCTACAAGAAGCCGGAAATGATAGTAGCAAAATGATAGCCAACAGTGCTGTTTCAAGCAGTTATGATGAAAATAGAATTCAGTATGAAAAAACAACCTCGAACGGAAAAACCACGTACACACATAGTACAAGTGAAAATGCAACCCTATATAATGTGTCTTTTAGCTATACCGGAGTAAAAAATGGAGATTATGTCATTGATCAAGTTTCGGCAACAGGAACAATCTATAAATATGTAGGAGCGAATTTAGGAGATTACGCCCCTATTACGCTACTGATTGCACCCACCAAACTACAAATGACAGCCGTTAATGCAAACTATCAAATAAACGAAGACTCATTTGTCAGTACCGAAGTCGCCTACAGCAATAATGATCAAAACTTATTTTCATCCAAAGATGATTCCTCGAATCATGGGATTGCCACCACATTGACCTGGCAGCAAAAAATCAGTCATAGCAGCTGGAATATTGATAACCTGATGGACATTGATGTGATCCAAAAAAACTTCAATAATATTGAGGGGTTATACAATCCTGAATTCAATAGAGATTGGAATTTAGACTTCAACTTAAATCCAAGTTCAATATCGAACCAAACTTACATTAGAAATAAGCTATCGGCTGTTAAAGACAAAATACACATGATCAATATCAACACTGACTACTTAAGAATAGGAACTGTTTTTCATGGCCATAAAACAAGTCTAAACACCCATAATACATTTGGCAACATCATTTTAAATACTAAAACCAGCTATTTGAAAAATAGCAACAACGCTGAGGAAGGCTATTTTGCTAGAAACCTAACCTCAGTAAAGTATCAACTAAAAAAAGCATGGGTGAGCACTTCGTTAAAATACGAAGATAACCAACAAGAAAACTCACAATCAAAGATGTTGAATCTTACGAATCAAAAACTTATCCAAACTGGGGTGAGTATGGGTGTAGGAGATACGACAAAAGTATATTCTAAGTTTAGTTTTAACAGAATGCAAATTGATAGTGTGAGAAATAATCAGTCTGTAAGGGTGCAACAGGCAAATAATTTTACGCTAAAAAGCAAACTGATTATGAACAAAAAAACATCTTTAAGTACTTTTATGAACTACCGAAAAGTAAACCATATATACTCTAAAGATCTTAACGTATTTAACGGGCAAATACAATATACCCAAAGATTTTTCAAAAATATAGTTCACTGGGCAACTGTATTTGAAACTTCTTCAGGGAGTACCAATCAACAAAACTTTACCTACATAGAAGTAGAAGCTGGACAAGGCTATTACACTTATTTAGGAGATCTAAACAACAATAAGATCAAAGATTTTGATGAGTTTGAAGTTGCTCAATTTACAGATCAAGCAAATTATTTAAGAGTTGTGTTACCAAACCTTTCGCAAATGGCTACACAAAAAGCAAAATTTAGTCAATCGGTATTCGTAAACTTTATCTCTTTGAAAAACAGAGATTCTAAATGGCAACGAATGCTGTCTCATTTATCAAATCAATCCAGTATTTTAATTCACAAAGACCAACTAAAAGAAGGAGTAACATTCAATATTGACCCCTTTGACACTAGTAACCCTAATGTAGTTGGATTACAACAAAACGTAAGAAGCAGTTTGTTTTTTAATCGTGGTCTGCAACATTACAGCACGACCTATACCTACCAAAGCAATAAAAACACCCAAAATATCGGTCATGATTTTCAGACTTCGAGTCAACAATTTTACGAGCTTAACTTCCAGCACCATCTCTTACATTCGTGGATCTTAAACACAACTCTTCACTCAGAAAACAACAGCAATACTAGCGACAATTTTAGCAGTAGAAATTTTGATATTCTCTCCAAAGAAATCAACCCCTCTATTCGTTTTATAAAAGATGAATTTTCTAATCTTGAGGCAGAGTACTCTTACAGAAAAGAAAAAAACGTTATTGGCCTAGAGGATTTGATTAGTCACGATTTTGGTATTGCCTACAACTACAATCATAGTAAAAAAGGTTCAATCATCACAACACTTAATATTGTTGAGAACAAGTACTCAGGTCCTTTAAACACCCCTGCCTCTTATAGAATACTTGAGGGACTTCAACCTGATCGAAACTTTACTTGGTCATTGATCATACAAAAAAAAATAACTTCATTACTTGATCTTAATATCAGTTATAATGGAAGAAAAAACAATTTAAGCCAGACGATTCATACCGGAAATGTTCAATTAAGAGCTAACTTTTAAAAGGAATTAGGCGACTTGATAAAAATCCCCTATTTTTGAATTATATATTTTTACCTATGAAAAAAATATTTTTTTTATTCTTCCTGTTTGGGATCCTTGATGTTTCCGCACAAAACAATCAAATTAAAGTCGATCTTTTAGATGTATTGGCACTAAGAACATTTGATATCTCTTACGAGAATCAACTAAACAACGAAGCTTCTGTTGGTGTTTCTATGTTCTTCAATTTCGAACCAAAAGATTCTAACTTTAGATACCATGAAGACTTTCAAATCACGCCATACTTCCGTCAATTTATAACAGAAAGTAGAGGATTTGATGTGTTTGGAGAATTGTTTGGAAGTTTAAACTTTGCTGAAACGAAAAAGGATGCAAATGGCTCCTCTCAAAATTATTCAGATTTTGCCCTAGGTCTAGGCCTGGGAATAAAGCATATTTCTCAAAATGGATATATTTTTGAAATCAATACTGGCTTAGGGAGGAACTTATTTAACTCTCAAGTTTCAAGAGAATTTGTACAAAGACATGGGATTAGCATAGGTAAACAATTCTAAATATCTATGACGCGTTTGAGAAAGTTCAGTCCCATTTCTAATGTCACTTCTATCCATAAAGAATTTTTAAAGTGGGTAGGATTCTCAATAGTTATCGGTACAATCGTTGGAACTGCATCTGCTTTTTTGTTAGCCTCACTACATTGGGCTACCCATTACCGAGAAGCAAATAAAACGATCATTTGGTTGCTCCCTGTTGCTGGACTCTTTGTAGGTCTCCTATATCATTATTATGGACAAACTGTAGCAAAGGGCAACAATCTACTCTTGGATGAAATAAATACCCCTAAAAAAATGATTCCTTTTAGGATGGCTCCTTTTGTCTTTATAGGAACGGTTGCCTCTCATTTGTTTGGCGCTTCTGTGGGACGTGAAGGCACCGCGGTACAAATTGGTGGTGCCATTGCCGATCAGTTTTCTGGCTGGTTTAACGTAAACAAACAAGATCGAAAAATACTAATTCTGATGGGAATTAGTAGTGGTTTTGCAGGACTATTTGGTACTCCACTAGCTGCTGCTGTTTTTGCTTTAGAAGTACTCTTTATAGGAAAAATCAAATACAACGCGCTTTTACCTTGTCTTTTGGTTGCCGTAATTTCTAACGCGATCTCCATAGAGTTAACCCATTATTTACACATTCCTCACACCCACTATACTATTGGTTTGATCCCTAAACTCAATGCCATTTCCTTTTTATGGAGCCTTGTTGTTGGAATTCTTTTTGGTATTGTGAGCACTTTTTTTTCAAAAGGAATTCACTTCTTTAGTCAATTTTCTAAACGTATTCAATATCCACCTCTGCGACCTGTTATAGGAGGAATGGCCATTGCAATTTTAGTATATTTTATAGGAACAAAATACATAGGACTAGGGATTCCAACCCTTTTAGAATCATTTGTGAACACGATGAATCCCTATGATTTTGCTGTCAAAATTATTTTGACAACGTTTTGTATCGCTTTTGGTTTTAAAGGTGGAGAAGTAACACCTCTTTTTTTTATTGGAGCGACGCTAGGTAGTGCCCTGTCTCTATTTGTTCCTTTGCCTATTGGGTTATTGGCTGGGATGGGGTTTGTTGCTGTCTTTTCTGGGGCCACCAATACGCCAATTGCTTGTACTTTAATGGGGATTGAATTGTTTGGAATAGAAAGTGGGGTTTATATTGCCATTGCCTGTATAACTGCTTATCTATTTTCTGGTCATACAGGAATTTACAGCTCCCAAATCGTTGGCATCTCTAAATCTGATAAATACACAACAGAAGAGGGAGCTAAACTTAACGAAATTCATAGAGAATAGCAGGTTTAGCAATTCTTTATATTTTCTCTAACACTATCTTTTCCTTGTTTTTAGTGACTACTACTGAAATACATAATTGCTACACAATAAATAATCTTACTAAAACCATCTGTAAGACAGGTAAAAACAGATATATGCCTATATTTACAGCAAAAATTCTGTCAATGGTTTTTACTGATACCCACACACATTTAAATAGCGAGCAATTTGATGAGGATAGACATCAAATGATTCAGCGCGCAATAGATTCAGGAGTAAATCGACTATTCATACCCTCTATAGATTCTGAATACACCGAAGGAATGTTGACCCTGGCAGAAGAGTTTCCAAACAATATACATTTGATGATTGGGGTCCACCCTACGCATGTCAAAGAGAATTATAAGAAAGAATTGGCCATTGCCAGAACATGGCTAGAAAGCGGTAAATTTGTTGCTGTGGGCGAAATCGGCATCGACTTGTATTGGGAAGACACCTACATTGATTTACAAAAAAAAGCTTTTAGAACTCAGGTGCAATGGGCAAAAGAATTTGGTTTACCGATCAATATTCATTGTAGAAATGCTTTTAAAGAAATATTTGAAATTTTAGAAGAAGAGAAATCCGATCGACTATTTGGAATTTTCCATTGTTTCACAGGAACCCTAGAAGACGCGAAGCAAGCCATTGGCTATAATCTAAAACTTGGTATTGGTGGTGTGGCTACTTTTAAAAATGGAAAAATAGATTCGTTTTTAGCTGAAATTCCTCTTGAACATATCGTGCTAGAAACCGATGCGCCTTATTTGGCTCCCACTCCCTATAGAGGAAAACGAAACGAATCTATGTATGTCATCAAGGTGGCTGAAAAACTGGCTAGCCTCTACCATAAGAGTCTTAGTGAAATTGCTGAGATAACAACTCAAAACAGTATCGATATTTTTGGAGTTTAAACCCCTTCATTTTACTTTTAAGCACTATGCTAACAAAAAAATCCCCTTTGACTCATCGTCAAAGGGGATTTAAAAAGATTTAACTTTTATCCTAAATATTTGCTTTAAAAAACTCTCGGTTCATTCTAGCAATGTTATCCAAAGAAATTCCTTTTGGACACTCTACTTCACAAGCACCTGTGTTGGTACAGTTTCCAAAACCTTCAGCATCCATTTGCGCTACCATATTTCGCACACGATCTGCCGCTTCAACCTGTCCTTGTGGCAATAAAGCATATTGAGAAACTTTCGCACCTACAAACAACATCGCAGATGAGTTCTTACAAGTCGCTACACAAGCACCACATCCGATACATGTTGCAGCATCCATAGCTTCATCGGCAGCGTATTTAGAAATTGGTAATGAGTTTGCATCTTGAGTATTTCCAGAAGTATTTACAGAAATAAATCCTCCTTGGTGTTGTATTCTGTCAAAAGCTGAACGATCTACAACTAAATCTTTTACCACAGGAAACGCTTTCGCACGGAAAGGCTCTATGTATATAGTATCTCCATCTTTAAACTTACGCATGTGTAATTGACAAGTAGTTACGCCTCTATCTGGACCATGTGCTTCCCCATTGATATACAAAGAACACATTCCACAGATTCCCTCTCTACAATCGTGATCAAAAGCTACGGGCACTCCACCTTCGTTAATTATTTTTTCGTTTAATACATCTAACATCTCTAAGAAAGACATATCTGGAGATACCCCACCTAAGTTGTAATCTACCATTTGACCTTCATCATTGGCACCTTTTTGTCGCCAGATTTTAAGTTTTAAATTCATATCCATGGTCTTTCTTATTTATATGATCTTGTTTTTAACTCAATATCGTTAAACTCTAATTGTTCTCTGTGCAGTACTGCATCTGCTGGTTCTCCTTTGTATTCCCAAGCAGAAACAAATGCAAAGTTTTCGTCATCTCTCTTGGCTTCACCTTTTTGAGGTCCTTCAGTTTCTGCAGATTCTTCACGGAAATGACCTCCACAAGATTCTTCTCTTGTCAAAGCATCTTTTGCGAACAACTCTCCTAACTCTAGGAAATCTGCTACACGACCCGCTTTGGCCAATTCTTCATTAAAAGTATCTGCTGTACCAGGTACGTTTACTTCTTTCCAGAATTCTTCACGCAATGCTTTGATTTCAGCCATAGCTTCTTTCAATCCTTGCTCATTTCTAGACATTCCTACTTTATTCCACATGATTTTACCCAAACGCTTATGGAAATAATCTACTGATTTAGATCCATTATTGTTGATTAAGGAATTGATTTGCTCTTTTACAGCATGTTCAGCTTCTTCGAATTCAGGAGTATCTGTAGGGATTTTTCCAGTTCTAATGTCTTTAGATAAATAATCCCCTATCGTATAAGGCAAGACAAAATATCCATCAGCCAAACCTTGCATCAATGCAGAGGCACCTAAACGATTTGCTCCGTGCTCAGAAAAGTTGGCCTCTCCAATCGCATAACATCCTGGTATGGTAGTCATCAAGTTATAATCTACCCAAGTTCCTCCCATAGTATAGTGAACCGCTGGATAGATTTTCATCGGTGATGTATATGGATCTTCATCCGCAATTTTATAATACATCTGGAACAAGTTCCCGTATTTTGCTTTAACAATAGCTGTTCCTAAAGTGTTCACTTTTTCTTTAGATGGATTTTGGTCTCCTTGGATCAACGCTTGCTCAATTCCGTAACGCTCAATCGCTGCTGCAAAATCTAAATACACTGCTTCTCCAGTAGCATTCACTCCAAATCCAGCATCACAACGTTCTTTTGCTGCACGAGAGGCAACATCACGTGGTACTAAATTTCCAAACGCAGGATATCTTCTCTCCAAGAAATAATCTCTATCAGCCTCAACTAAATCTGTTGCTTTTTTCTTTCCATCTCTAATGGCTTGAGCATCTTCTAATTTAGCTGGCACCCAAATACGACCATCATTACGTAAAGATTCAGACATCAATGTCAATTTAGATTGATGATCTCCAGATACAGGTATACATGTTGGATGTATTTGTGTATAACAAGGGTTTGCAAAATAAGCTCCTTTCTTATGAATCTTCCAGGAAGCAGACACATTTGAACCCATAGCATTCGTAGACAAATAGAATACATTTCCATAACCACCTGAAGCAATAACTACGGCATGTGCGGAATGTCTTTCAATTTCACCTGTTACTAAGTTTCGAGCAATGATTCCTCTTGCTTTTCCATCTACCAATACAACATCCATCATTTCATGACGGGTATGCATCTTAATTTTTCCACGTCCAATTTGACGATTCATTGCAGAATAAGCTCCTAATAATAGTTGCTGTCCTGTTTGTCCTTTTGCATAAAAAGTTCGAGAAACCAATACCCCTCCAAAAGATCGATTGTCTAACAATCCTCCATAGTCACGTGCAAAAGGTACTCCTTGTGCTACACATTGGTCAATAATGTTTGCTGAAACTTCTGCCAAACGATATACGTTGGCTTCACGAGCACGATAATCTCCTCCTTTTACTGTGTCATAAAACAACCTGTAGATAGAGTCTCCATCTCCTTGGTAATTTTTTGCTGCGTTGATTCCTCCTTGTGCTGCAATGGAATGAGCTCTACGAGGTGAATCTTGATACGCAAATGCTTTTACGTTATAACCAAGTTCAGCTAAGGTTGCACATGCAGACCCTCCTGCCAAACCTGTTCCTACAACAATAACATCAATGTTACGTTTGTTTGCAGGGTTTACTAAATCAATATGATTTTTATAATTTGTCCATTTATCAGCGATAGGACCTTGTGGTACTTTTGAATCTAATGCCATAATTAAAATGTCTTAGTGTTGATTGAAATGGTGAAACAAAGCAATAATCATGAATCCTACTGGAATTCCTATTGCATATATTTTTGATACGGTTTCTAACTTTGCCGCGCGCTTAGCACTCATACCACTTGATTGGAACGCAGATTTAAATCCATGTAATAAGTGTAAGGCTAAAAATGCAAATGCTGCTACATATGCTCCAGTTCTAACTGGACTGTGGAACTTATGTACCAATTCGCCAAAATATCGGTTAGGATCTGTTGGCAACACAGCTATGTATTTGTGATTGATTTCTGGAAACCAAAAATCAATAAAATGTAATACGATAAAAGCCAAAATAGCCAATCCTGAATATATCATATTTCTACTCATCCAAGAAGCATTAGCTGCACCATTGTATTTGACATATTTTATCGTTCGAGAGGCTTTGTTTTTAAGCTCTAATACAAATCCCATCACGAAGTGAAAAACGACACCAAAAATTAGTATGGGTTGAAGTGCAAATTGTACTAGGGGATTGTTCCCCATAAAGTGAGACAATTCATTAAAAACGTCAGCACTAAAAATAGATGTTAGATTGATTACAAAATGTTGCAATAAGAAAAACATCAAAAAGAAAGCAGAAGCTGCCATCGCTACTTTCCTTCCTATCGAAGAAGATAAAACTCCACTCATTATATTGTAATGTTTAAAAGGTTAACTTTATTAATAAAACGTTAGCAAAATTAAGCTATTTAGATGATTATTATTTGGATTTGAGCAATTTCACCCTCTATTTAGATAGATTACAAGTTAAAATTTAAAAAATCTTCAAATCTCTATTTTTTCTTACAATTTTTAACAAAAACATTTTCACTACAGGAATTTGCAACCACTTGAATTAAAAAGGTGAGCCTTTCCTAATAGGCTCACCTTTTTTTAATCGATATCTAATTTGAATGGCCAGTGACACTGTCAAGACTATAGTTTGATATTTACCCTTGCAAACAAATACCTTCCTGTGTACCCAAACTGTGAAGTCCTCCTAGAATAAACAAATTGATCTCTATTCTTTTCTGCAATTCTATTTTCATCTGGATAGATATCAAGAAGATTATTGGCGCCAAGGGTAAGGCTTGTGTTTTCGTGTAACGCTAGTGAAATCGATAAATCGGTAACAACTTTGGCTCCATAAATAGCATCATCACTTGCCTCCCTATCTCCAACACGCGAAACACCAATATAATCATCTGGATCTGTGACCTCCCCAAAGTAAACATTCCTCAACAAAACAATCCATTTTCCAAAAGACAAAACATTAGACAAACTTACTTTGGTTCTAGGCTGAGCAAGTGTTAAAAAAGCTTCTTCTTGCCCATCAAAAAAATTAGTACTCTGTCCCGCATCAACAATTTTTTTAGGAATTTTTAACGCGGTGATTTCTGTTTCTGAAAATGTTCCTGACAAATCATTTTTTAAACTCAATCCGTTGATGATTTCTCCTTGTTGTGAAATCACAACTTCAAATCCTTTAGATCTAGTATCTATCGCATTGACAAAGAAACGCGCACTAGTTGCTCCTGCACTTTTAAAAATCTCAGCCAACTCTGTACTACCTCCTGCGTCAAAACTTCCACTATAAACAATTCTATCGGCTATATCTATTTGATAAGCATCTGCGGTAATGGTCAAATCGTTTGACGGTTTTATTGTAACTCCTAAACTAAAGCTTTGTGAAGTTTCTTCTCTCAGCTTTTCTACACCTATTAATTTTGCCGCTCTACTATCATTGGTAAAGGTACCTTGTTCAAAAACTTCACTATTAACGAAGACAGTACTTGTTTTACTAAAATATTGTTGGTGCAATGAAGGTGCCCTAAACCCAGTACTGTGAGCACCTCTGAAAGAAACATCATCGGTAACACTGTACCTAGAGGCTATTTTGTAGTTAAAAGTAGTCCCAAAATCAGAAAAATCTTCAAATCTTCCAGCAGCACTTACAAACCATTGATCTGTAAAATCTAGTTCTATATCTGCGTAAGCAGCAATACTGTTTCTGTATTTATTAGTTGCATTTTTTGGGTCATAGCCCCTAAATACTTGAGAGCCTCCCCCCAATGGAGTTCCTGTAAAATTATTTTTAACCCNTAAATTATCTTCTGTTGTACTGGTTACTATATTTCCATTAACATCATAACTTGTGTAGGANGCTTCTTCTCCAGCATAAATTTCAAAATTTTCTACTTTATATTCTGCTCCAAAGGCTATGTTTAATCCTTCTAAAACATCTTCATTAAAAGTGGTAAAATCAAGATTTGAAATGTTCTGAATAAAAGACAATGAACCAGCGTCAAAGACAGTTTGAGTGGCTCCGCCTTGAGTTCCATTACTCGAGTTTTCAACCCCTATTCCAAAATTATTTTTCCCATAAGTATTAGAAAAATCAACATCCCATTCCTTCACTTTTCCTTTGATTCCAAAAGCCAAAGATTGGTCCAAGATATTGGTTGTAATATGGGGCAAGAAACCATTTGGGAAAGCTGGTGTATTTGCTCTACCATCAATTTGAGCAGGTCTTCTGTAGAACCCTGCAGACAAACCTTCTCTATAACTAATTCCTCCAAACGAATAAAATTCAGCATCCTCGCCAACAGGTATTGACAAGTTTCCAAAAAACTTTCCTTCTCGTAGCTTTGAGGTTCCTACTTTAAAACGATAGTCTGCTCTTGTTTGTCCTCTAGCGGCTAATTCGTCTTCATCAGCATCAAAATTTAACAAACTTCTCAAAGATTCTATATCAGCTTCTTGCGAAACGTCTAATGCAGCAATTTGGTCTTTTGTTCCTGAGTCTAAATAAGTAATGTCTGCTGCGGCATTTTGATAGTTTTCCAAAGTCATACTACCAACATTTCCACCATTAGCACTAAAAATTCTTTCAGCAGCGTGATAGCCTTTAAAAATATCTCCTGCAAAATCTTTGTTACGTAATGCAGGTTCTCTGGTAGCCATAGACCCTGTAAAATTGATATAACCTCCTTTTGTTCCTATTGGCAATCCGTAATTTACATCAAATTGTGTTTTCTGTCCATCAATCCCACCTTCAAATTGGTTTGCATTTTCACTGAAGTTTGCCCCACTTGTCATTGAAAAATCTAAAACTCCTGTTCCTTTTTTTAATACGACATTGACAACTCCAGCTATAGCATCTGAACCATATTGAGCCGCGGCTCCATCTCTTAATACTTCTATTCTTTCAATAGCAGCTGTTGGAATGGCATTCATGTCGGTTCCTACGCTACCCGCACCCACAGTTCCATTGGTATTAATAAGTGCACTGGTATGTCTTCTTTTTCCATTAATAAGTACTAAAACCTGGTCGGGTCCCAAACTTCTTAAAGAAGCCGGATCTAAATGATCTGTACCATCTGAAACCGTCTGAGTTTGTGATGTAAATGAAGGGGCTACATAATTTAAAATTTCATTAATAGAGGTCTGAGCGCCCTGACTTGTGAGGGTCTTCATATCAACCACGTCTACTGGGACTGGTGTATTAACGACGGTTCTATTGGTATTTCTGGAACCAATCAGTACTACTTCCTCCAATTCAAAACTTTGCTCCAAAGTAATGGTCAAGTGCCTATCAAAACTGGACGCTTTTCTGGTTACTGTGGCATACCCAATAAATGATACTTCTAGCCATGTAGGAACTTTATTTACCCTTAGCGTAAATTCCCCTAGATCATCAGAGACCACTCCATTATCGGTCCCTTTTTCAAGAACAGTCACATAGGATAGTGGATTTCCTTTTTTGTCAATGATTTTACCTTGGATAGATTGCCCCATACTGTAAAAACAACTCAAACTAGACATCAATAATAAGATGAAGTACTTTCTAAAACATAATTTTTCCATAACTTATAATTTTGTTACCTACAAGTTATTATTTAAATTGTCTAGAAGACTCTTTCCCTCTAATTTTACGTATTTTTTACGTGTTTTTACGGGTTATATTTGCTGAGCCTTAAGATAGTTAGAAGGAGCACAACCCGTAATTATTTTGAATTGTCTGTTGAAATTTGACAAATTGTTGAATCCGCTTTCAAAACAGATTTCAATGATTGAGTATTTATGGTCTAAGATTAATTTACAGGCATAATTTACGCGCAATTCATTTACATATTTAATGAAGTTTTTACCATGTGCTTTTTTAAAATATCTACTGAATGCTGAAGGATTCATACAAGCGACCTCAGCCACTTTTTCTAGTGAAATATCTGAATTAAAATAATTGTAAATGTACTCATAAACAACTTCTAATTTTTTTAGCTTATTGTCAGAAAATCCTTTTACAAAAGCTTCACTTGACATGACCTCAATTGATTCCCACTGGGCCAAATCGTTTAAAATATCTAACAACTGAATTAGCTTTTTCATTCCCGTGAGTGAAATCATAGATTGGATTTTCTCATGAATGGCCGAAGTATCCCCTTTAAAAACAACTCCTCTTCTAGCTTTCAAAAAAAGATTCTTTATCTCAGCTATTTCAGGTTGGTCTAAAAACACATCCCCCAAAAACTCCTCTTTAAAGTGAACGACGCTTGCTGTGGCTAGCAAATCATTTTCTGGTATAAAATATTCCTCACTATTCATCCATAAATGTGGAAGGTTTTTCCCCAAAAGCACTAAGTCTCCCTGAGCAAATTTACCGATATAATCGCCAGCAAACAATGTACCTGTACTTGAACAAGTATAATGCAATTCTAATTCTTTGTGAAAATGCCAAACCCTTAAAAAATGTTTTTCAGTATTGGTCGAAGCACTAAAACTTGTATGAGCTGGGGTTCTATTGAGATATTTTGGTTTCAATGCTATTGAATTAAATTAACAAATACACTTTAATAACTACAAAAGTAGCAAAAAAAGTATTGATTCTGAAATCACACACCGATAGTCCGTTTGCAAAATCTTTGCCGTTTAAATATTTATAGAAACTCTTAAATTAGATGAAAATTCAACAAACAGCACATATTTTGAGTATTACACTATCATACAAGACACTTTTTTAGCATCTTTGTGCCCTTAATTAACTATAAAATAGAATCATATGAAAGTTGCAGTAGTAGGAGCTACCGGAATGGTAGGTACGGTAATGTTGAAAGTATTAGCAGAAAGAAACTTTCCTGTAACAGAATTAATCCCTGTAGCATCGGAACGTTCAGCGGGTAAACAATTAGAATACAAGGGGGAAAAATACACTGTTGTCACATTAGAGGATGCTGTAAAAATGAATGCAGATGTCGCTTTATTTTCTGCAGGAGGTGATACTTCTTTGACTTGGGCTCCAAAATTTGCAGCTGCTGGGACTACCGTAGTAGACAACTCTTCGGCTTGGAGAATGGATCCAACAAAAAAACTAGTTGTACCAGAAATCAACGGTGACGTATTGACTGCGGAAGATAAAATCATAGCCAATCCAAACTGTTCAACCATCCAATTGGTCATGGCTTTGGCACCTTTACACGAAAGGTATAAAATGAGACGTCTCATTGTCTCAACCTATCAATCTGTTTCTGGAACTGGGGTGGCTGCTGTAAGACAANTAGAGAATGAACAAAATGGAATTACAGATGGAGAGATGGCTTATCAATATCCTATCAATCGTAATGCGATTCCTCACTGTGATNTTTTCATGGAAAATGGATACACAAAAGAAGAGATGAAATTGGTAAAAGAACCTAAGAAAATTTTAGGAGATGACTCTTTTGCCATTACAGCAACTGCTGTTAGAATACCAACTGCTGGTGGACACTCAGAAGCAGTAAACGTTGAATTTCTCAATGACTTTGATTTGACCGAAGTAAGAGCTATTTTAGAAGCAACTCCTGGTATCATCGTTCAAGACGATTTGGCAAACAATATTTATCCAATGCCTGCATTGGCTCACGATAAAGACGAAGTGTTTGTTGGGCGTATTCGTAGAGATGAATCATTACCAAACACGCTAAACATGTGGGTTGTTGCCGATAACTTGCGTAAAGGGGCTGCAACAAACACAGTTCAAATCGCTGAATATTTAGTGGNTAAAGGATTATTAGGATAGTCTTTTACTCTATACGATATACAAACGCCATCACAAATTTCACTTTTTAATTGAAATTTGTGATGGCGTTTTTTAGTACTGATGAGCCTTATTCCCTCATCATTTCTTTGATTGTTTTGACCAATTGAATAGAAGCGTCTATTTCTGTTTTTCTAATCGCTACCGATTCTATATTAAAACCAATAGGCATATTTTTTTCTCTGGCAAAACCTATGAGATCCTTTGCTATGTATTCACAAATCCCTATGGAAGCATTTAAAATATCGGAAGATACTTTTAATTCATTTTCAAGCCANCGTTGGATGTCGATCCCTAACCATTTGGTGAACTCTAAAGTCTTTAGGGAACCAATAGGGGTTAGCGTAAAAATAATGGGTATCGGTTGAATTCCTTTCTCTTGAGTATAGAAATAATAATCCGACAATAAATCTTTAGCATTGTCTAAATTATATACGCACTGAGAGATAAAGAACGAACAACCGTTTGCTACTTTGTTAGACAACCTAATATGCTCATCTCCTTTTGTAAAATGACGTTCTGGAATGGTTACCCCACCCATTTGAATACTTGTTGATGAATCTTTTTTGATGCGATAGGCTTCCTGCAAAGACAAGTTCACCTGTTGTTTTTTTGAAGGCACTCCTACAAACACTGTCAAATCGATCTTACTTTCATTTTCTTTCAACCAAGTCTTCAAAGTGTCTTCCGTAAATTTGTCAACACTCTTGTAAATAATTTTAGGCACTTTTAAATCCTGCAAGTAAGTATTTGCATATTCATCAGGTGCATAGGTAGAAAGGAAAGGGAACGGTCTTGGATTGTTATTTCTAGAAGATTCATCTTGGATGTCATACAACACCAGCCCATCAATATCTAATCCTTCTAAACGATCCATTTGGCGCTGGGCTATCGCAGTAATTTTTTCTTCATCAGTAGAAATTTTTGGAGGTGTCAATCCATAAAACAAATAGCCTCCCTCTCTATCTTCTATTTTCTTTCTTAATACTTTTGAATTCATTGTCTTTTTGGTGATCAGAGTTATACTTTGCTTCGCTTAATAAATNTTGTATGAGCCAATAGAACAACCATTTTCTTTAAAATTAATCGTTCCAAATCGGCTAAGCTTATGAAAGCATCATCGCTGCTCTTTGTAGTGCGGCGACCAAAACATCTATTTCTTCTTTGGTATTGTAAAAAGCAAAAGAAGCTCTAATCGTTCCAGGAAGATTAAAACGAGTCATAATAGGCTGTGTACAGTGATGTCCAGTCCTGACCGCAATACCCAATTTATCTACAATTGTTCCGATATCAAAAGGGTGTATGTCACCAATGTTAAAAGAAATAACACTCGCTTTGTTTTTAGCAGTTCCGTAAATTTTTAAGTTTGGAATTTTACTCAACTGTTCGGTTCCATATTTTAGCAACTCACGTTCGGCAGCTTCTATGTTTTCAATCCCTATTTTATTGACATAATCTACTGCAGTACCAAAGGCAATGACATCTGCAATATTAGGCGTTCCTGCTTCAAATTTATGTGGCAATTCTGCATACGTTGTTTTGTCAAAACCACAATCTTTAATCATTTCTCCTCCTCCGTGATAAGGAGGTAGGGCGTTTAAAATGGCTTCTTTTCCATACAAAAAACCAATACCGGTAGGACCAAACATTTTATGAGCAGAACAAGTATAAAAATCACAATCTAGTGCTTGAAAATCTACATTCATATGAGGAGTAGACTGTGCCCCATCTATCAATACCCAGGCACCATGTTGATGTGCTTTTTTGATGATTTCTTCCACTGGATTGATGGTACCCAAAGCGTTAGAAATATGATTTACAGCTACTATTTTTGTGTGCTCAGACAACAACTCGTCATAGACCTCCATCAACAACTCTCCCTCATCATTCATAGGAATGACTTTTAAGGTAGCGCCTGTTCTTTCACAGAGCATTTGCCAAGGCACAATATTGGAATGATGTTCTAAAGCAGAGATGATGATTTCATCTGTGCTTTTGATTGATGAAGTTAAGGTACTTGCCACTAAATTAACCGCTTCTGTCGTTCCACGAGTAAAAATAATTTCGTGTTCATGCGCAGGGTTAAAATGTGCTTTTAACTTTTTTCTTGTCGCTTCAAAGGCATCAGTGGCGACCTGACTTAAAGTATGTACTCCTCTGTGAACATTTGAATTAATAGTCGCATAATAATTTGAAATGGCATCTATCACCTCTTGTGGCTTTTGACTTGTTGCTGCGTTGTCAAAATACACCAAAGGCTTTCCATTTACTGTTTGTTGTAAGATGGGAAAATCTGATCTTACCTTTTCTATATTAATCATCGATTCTTATCTTTGAGACAAAGGTACTNCTTTCGCACTGAAATCTNAAAAGCTAAGGTCTCTTCTTTTGATTTTTGNTCTAAAAGATTTTAATTTAAGGGATTTGTCATGAATAAATCCATGAAAATCTTCGTGCTCAGTAAACCGTTACCAAGACCTGACTACAGTGAAAATTATTT